>SCPP01000434.1_pt1 | contig 31685 bp, 64 predicted proteins | sample 6106811 | NCBI WGS metagenome assembly SCPP01 (sample SAMN10720449, study PRJNA508395) | human gut metagenome | isolation source: Participant 2 stool, 15 month | host: Homo sapiens | collected 2018
TGCCATACCCCACGAATGTGACGTTCTGCCTTGTTCTGCTCAAAACCGCCTGTGCTTCTTTGTACAATGCAGGGTTTATTTTATAAAGTCGTTCATGTACATCTTTGTGCACGGTTGTTACTATCAGTGTCGATTTCAACCACGTCTGAAATATTGATAGGGAAGTTCAGTCCCTCAATATCTTCGGCAATGTTAAAGTAAACATATATCTCATTTTTGAAACAACACGAATTTCTTTTACAACCTTTTTCAATTCCTCGTTTGTGATGTTGCCCGAAAAATCAAATGCACTGAATGTTTAAGAAATGCTTGAATACTTGCTTTGATTTTTGAGTGATTTCTCGTGTCTTGTTTGTTTCGTTAAGACGAAAACTCAATTTTTCGATTTCTTCGTTTATAGGAATCATATCGTGTTCCGCCTCGTCCATTGTAATAAGTGCTTTTACGGCAAGTGTTTTAATCGTTCACGTTCCTGTTTTAATTCGTCAAGACGGTTTTCGACTTCCTCCAACACAATACCGCTTGTATTTCTGATGTATTCTTTGATTATACTGTTGCACCTTGTTTCGACAAGTGTAAAAGCTTTCTCGGTCGTTAAGCAATGATTTAAACAATGTATTCAAAGCCGATTTCAACCAATCTTCATCAATGCGGATGTATTCGGAATCACATCTGCCGCTGCCGTATGAGCTTCGTTTTGAGCAAGTCCACCAAACTTTAGGCGGTCGGTTGGGGGTATTGCTTTTGATATCGTCTGTATGAAAAGCCACAACTGTTGCATTTTATAAGATTTGAAAATAAATGCTTATTACTGCGTTTTCACGTTGACAGTATTGCTTTGCGTTCTTTTCTTTTATCTGTTGTGCCTTTTCAAATTGCTCGTCCGATATAATGCGAAATTCCGGTCTTTCCGATACATACCATTCTTCTTTAGGATTTTTTGTCGCTGACTTGTAAATATATCTTCATACTCTCTTTACCGTTAATGACCGTGCCTATATAAATCGGATTGGTTAAAATTCTGCCGACAGAAATTTGACTCAATTATAATTCGGTTGACCGTCTTTTAATTTTTGTCTTGACGTGTGACTCGTAAAGAAATTTTGCAATTTTCGCCATGCCCCATTCTTCTTCGGTGTATAAGTCAAAATTTTCTGTACCCAACGGCTTTCTTCTGGATTGGGTACAAGAGTGTATTTGTCGGTTCTGTCGTAGCCGAAAACAAAATTCGGAACAATACCTCGCTCTTTGCTGAATTGCTTGCCGAATTTTGTGCGTTCACTGATTTTGACTCTCGTTTTCCGCAATCATAGCCATAAGGTTGAGCGTAAACATGTCAATATCCTTGCCCTCACCCATGTTTACAAGGTGTAGTTGAACACCGAGATTTGCAAGCTCTCTTGAAACAGTTATAAAGTCAAGAGTGTTTCTGAACAGACGGCTAATGTCCTTGACATATAAACGCTGAAATTCACCACGTCTTGCCGCACTCAAAAGCCTTTGTAAATCTTTTCTGTTTTTCATTTTGGTGGCGGATTTGCCCTTGTCACTATATATGCGAATGAGCGTGTCGTTACGATTGCCGACGTATTTTTCAAAAATTCACGCTGATTTTCCAGACTTAGCTCTTGTTCTTCCTTGTTTGTAGAAACCCTGATGTATGCCACTGCGTCCATTTAAACACCCTCTGTTAATTCTAAAATATTCTAAAGAAGTATATCATAGAATTATTTGAAATACAATAGTACAATGTAAATTTGTAAATAATATTAGATAAAAGTATCACCAAACATTAAAAATGGTGAGGACGTACCTCACCATTTTGTGTTTAATGCGATACCTTATGTATTTATTCCGCTTTCAGAAGAGATATAGTCGTCTACGGCTTTCTTGGGGATTTTCAACACGAGCCGATTTTAAAGCCTTTGATTTTACCGTTCCTCAGCAGGTTATACAAAGTGTTTCTTCCGACAAGAAGATAATCCATACTTCATCAGTGGTCCATATTTCATAATTATCTGACATTATGCGTCAACTCCATTCGTAAAATATTAATTGTATGTTATACGCATAAATCATCATAATCGGAATACTCCAATGCCAAGTCTAAAGGATTTCTGATTGTATCAAATTCGTAGCGTCTTGGAATTACGACAGGACTCACACCGATTTTATTAAACTTTTTAAGTATGGCTTTTATCTGAGATTTATTGAAATTAAGTATATCAAACGCCCTATCTAAACTGCTGTGAGTAGCAGATGACTTTAAAGCTCTTTCATCAATTTCTTTGAATTTTTCTTGCATGATGATTTATCAATCATTGAGTATATGTCAGTAAGTTTATAAAATCACCTGTGCCATAGAAGATATTTGCATAATGCTTGAAAATGTATTTTCCTATAATATCACTTTCCTTTAAAAGGAAGATGCAGAAGTACATTTGAATTTCTTTGTAAGATGTCTGACTTTCTTTTAAAACAACGTATTTCAATTCTTATAATTTTTTTGAATTATCAATATAACGACATTTAGGATTTTTTCTTTTAGCTGTCGATATTTATTGTAGTAGGTGACTTCAATACCGTTATTTCCGGTTATGGTAATACCATTCTTTGATAAGGTATTTCTTTTTAGATTTTTCGTTTTATATTTTTTTATGGTATATTTGCTCGGGGAAATATCCTCGTTTTAATAAATTTATGTAAGAATCAATTACTGCTTGATCATTCAGTTCCACATTGCTGCAATAATCAATTCTTGATATATTGCAAGAATCAAATTCAGGTAAAATGGTGATACGGTTTTTATCAATATATTAAATTTCTTTATAAGTTTATCAATGTTTTAGAATTAAATATTCCAATATAGTTGTGGTTTTCCAATACACGTCTTGGATTGATTCTATAATATAAGACATGATGATTATATTCGTCTTGTTTGTATTTTTTATGAATATTATGATACCGTAATCTTGTAATGCGTTGAAAACAGCACAATCGTCTTTGGGTTTGTAATTTTGTCCGGATGCATTATATAATTCATTGTATACAATACGCACATCATCAGTGGATAACTTGTAACTTAGTTCAAATGTATGAAAATTCATACTATTACCTCCTTAGTATTATTACCGCATTATTGGTTTATATATAATACGATATTAGTATTATATTGTTATCTTAATATTATTTTTTATTTTTTATTTGGTAAAATATTTATACTTATATAATGACAGGTGATGTATAATCGAAGATGGTGAAGTAAATGACAGAGATAAAGTCGATTTAAATATATATTTAATAGTAGTAATTGTTGATATTTTCCTTGACAATAAAAAGAAAATGATATAAAATCCTAATTAAGAATAAATCCTAATAAGGAGGGCAAATGACGAGTAGAAGAAACACCATTCAGAAAGACTTAGTACGAAATGCTGTATATGAGATGAAAAGACATGTTACAGCAAATGAAGTATATGAATTTCTAAAAACAGAATATCCTACCATTGGAAAAGGAACAGTATATAGAAATCTTGATATATTGGTAGAGTAAGGTGCATTTAGAAAGATTGAAGTCTCGGAGGGACCAAACCGATTCGATTTTACATTGAAAATCACTACCATGTCAAGTGTGTAAAATGCGGTGAGGTATCAGATGTGGATATGGATGAAATACCAGTTTGATGAAAAAATTCATGATACTCACGGAATTGAATTTTTGGATTACGATATTTCATTTAAAGGTATTTGCCCAAAATGCAGGAGGGAGGCAAAGAGGAATAACATGGATAAAAAAGCGATGTATAAGCTGAGTTATGGATTATTTGTACTGACTGCAAGGGAAGCTGAAAAGATAACGGATGCATCATTAATACAGCTATTCAGGCAGCTTCGGAACCAAACCAGTTAAGTATCTGTGTAAATAAGGCAAATTATACGCATGATATGATTCAAAGAACCGGAAAATTTACTGTATCAGTCTTAAGTCAGAAGGCACAATTTGAATTGTTCAAACATTTTGGCTTCCAATCAGGAAGAGATACCAATAAGTTTGAAGCATTTGAGCAGTGTGCCAGGGGCACAAATGGTATTTATTATATTACAGAAGGTACAAATGCATACATTTCTGTGACAGTTACTAAAACAGAGGACTTGGGTTCACATACGATGTTTATCGGTGAGATAACCGATATGGAAGTTTTAAGCAATGTTCCTTCAGTAACATATGATTATTATCAGAATAACATTAAGCCACAGGAGGTTGGAAAACAGAGGACAGTCAGACAATATGGCGTTGCAGAATTTGCGGATATGAATATGTAGGCGAGGAATTACCAGATGACTTTATATGTCCTTTGTGCAAGCACCCGGCATCAGATTTTGAAAAAGTAGTAAAGAAAACGGAGGTAAAAGAGATGGCAGCAAACAAATATGCAGGAACACAGACAGAGAAGAATTTATTAGAAGCATTTTCAGGGGAATCACAGGCAAGAAATAAGTACACCTTTTTCGCTTCCGTTGCAAAGAAAGAAGGTTACGAGCAGATGTCAGCATTGTTTTTAAAGACTGCAGATAATGAGAAAGAACATGCAAAGATGTGGTTCAAGGAATTAGCAGGAATTGGTGATACAAAGGAAAACCTGGCGGCAGCTGCAGAAGGCGAAAATTATGAGTGGACAGATATGTATGAAGGCTTTGCTAAAACAGCTGAGGAAGAAGGATTCCCTGAGCTTGCAGCAAAATTCAGGGCAGTAGGTGAGATTGAGAAGCATCATGAGGAAAGATATCGTGCACTTCTTAAGAATATTGAAACTTCACAGGTATTTGAAAAAGAGCGAAGTTAAGGTATGGGAATGCCGTAACTGCGGACATATTGTGGTAGGAACTAAGGCGCCTGAAGTATGCCCGGTATGTAATCATCCACAGAGCTATTTTGAAGTACATGAAGAGAACTATTAAAGGAGATGAGATTATTATGAAGAAGAAAGTGATTAATTCAAAAAAAGCAGTAATGATAGGCTGTGGGTTTGTTGGTTCTGCATCGGTGTTTGCCTTAATGCAAAGTGGATTATTTACGGAAATTGTTCTGATTGATGCAGATAAGGGGAAGGCAGAGGGAGAAGCTATGGATATTAGCCATGGAATTCCGTTTGCCAGACCGATGAAAATATATGCCGGTGATTATGATGATGTTGTTGATGCTGCAATCGTTATCATATCTGCCGGAGCAGGACAAAACCTGGAGAGACAAGACTGGATCTTGTTAATAAAAATGTGGCAATCTTTAAATCAATCATTCCAGAGGTGGCAAAGAGAAATTTTTCCGGAATTATGTTGGTAGTTGCGAATCCGGTAGATATTCTTACGCAGGTAGCAGCCAAGTTATCGGGACTTCCGGAAAACAGAGTTATTGGTTCGGGTACAGTGTTAGATAGTGCACGATTAAGATATAAGCTTGGTGAGCATTTATCGGTGGATAGCAGGAGTGTTCATGCATTTATCTTAGGAGAACACGGAGACAGTGAGGTTGTGGCGTGGTCATCAGCCAATGTATCTGGTGTTCCGTTATGAAATGTGTGAAATGCGTGGGCATTACAAGCATAAGGAAAATACGGAAGAAATAGCGACAGCGGTCAAGAATAGTGCTTATGAAATTATAAATAAAAGCATGCTACATATTATGGAATTGCGATGTCTGTAAAAGAATCTGTGAAGTGATTATGAGAGACGAGAAATCAATACTCCCAATATCTCACATGATTCATGGTATATATGACATTGACGGAGTTTCATTGAGTATGCCGGCTATTGTAGGTGCAAATGGTGTTGAGTCAGACGTACCTATTAATTTGAATGGCGAGGAAGCATTAAAGCTTAAGGAATCAGCTGATGCTTTGAAAAAAATTATAGAAAAAATTGAACTATAAACTTTTGCAGATAGAATAAAATGGAATATGCATATTAAGATTACATAATAACACAAATATAACAGTAATATATGCTGTGTATTAATATATTTATAAGGAGGAACAACTAATGAAATATGTATGTGACGTTTGCGGATGGGAATATGATGAGGAGAAGGGCTACCCGGAAGGTGGTATTGCACCCGGTACAAAATGGGAAGATGTTCCGGAGGATTTTGAATGTCCGTTATGTTTTGTAGGAAAAGATCAGTTTTCAGAAGCTTAATTTGATTATAAAGGATATATATATGAAAGTAGAGCCACTTAGTATAGATATTGTTGGACTGGCAGGAGCTTGTTCTTATGCCTTAGACTGCATCGAAGCAGAACTTGTAAATGTAAAAATAAACATGGAAAAGAGTGGCTTATATAAGTGTACGTATGGCTGAATATTGGTCAATCAAAAGTGATGCGTTACAAGATTTAGCTATATGTGCTTTGTTGCATGATAATGCCCTAACCCAATATATTTCGGAAGAACTACAAAATCATTCCGATGTTTATATCAAAAATAATTTATCAGAGGAGAAAAACATCTTCATTGTATTTATGGTGAAAAAATATTCAAAACTTCCGTTTAAAACAGATGTTTCAAACGCTATATTATATCACCATGAGCATGCGGATGGAACCGGTCCATTTCAAAGACATGGCGGGAAATTCCATTGTTTGCAAGGATAATTCATTTGGCTGATATGATTGATATTATCGGAAACAGTAAGGACTTTAATGGGCAGAGATGGAATTTTATATGTCAGTATCTTTCAAAAAATAAGGATCGTTTATTTGACTCCGAATGTGTGAACGCTTTTCGTCATGCATTCACAAAAGAATCCTTTATGTGTTTAAGTGATGATTCTTTGAAACAAATCTCTGGGGATTATTCCAAGAAAACAAGTTTTTGACTGGGAAACATGTAAAAACGTTGCAGACTTTTGCAAATATTATTGATTATAAATCTTCTTTACCAGCAGGCATTCTGTAGGAGTAGCTGAAAAGCATCTCTGCTTGCTAACTATATGGGATTTAACACAATAAATACACAAAAATGTATTTGGCTGGCGCTTTGCATGATATCGGTAAAATGGCAATAGGCAATGAGATTTTGGAAAACCAGATAAACTCACGGATGATGAATTTTCTAAAATGAAAAATCATGCTGGGTATACGTATCGTATATTATCAGATGTTGATGATTTTGAGGAAATACGAGATTGGGCGGCTTTTCACCATGAAAAGTTAAATGGAAAAGGATATCCTTTGGAAAACTGCTGATGAATTAAATGAGCCGGAACGTATCATGGCTTGCATTGATATTTATCAAGCGCTTACCGAGGACAGACCATATAAGAAAGGATTATCGCATGAAAAACATGTGATATACTTGATGACATGGCACAGAAAGGTTTTATCGATTCAACTATCTCAAACAAACTCAGAGAATTTTCAACATAATCTAAGATACTATATAAAACTGCGATATAATTACTGAAAAAAGTAATATATCGCAGTTTTTATTTTGGCTTTTCCGAAGTTATAAATATATAGTATATATGTGAATAGTCACAGACTAAATAAATTAAAAGGAGGATAGAGATGTTTAATGGGAAAAGATTTGTTACAAGCGGGATTGCGGAGAAAGTACCGTTGGAATTGCAAGTGATAATGTGGAATATGATTGACACCATGGACGAGCCAAAGGACTATTTACAAGTATTCTACTTATTGGAGGAAAACGGAAAACAGAAGATTGTTCATTCACAAGAACAACTGAATACAAGAAGGAGTATCTGTTTGAAACAGGTACTCCTTGTGTGCAAAGATTTTGTCATAGACGATGTGACACATTCAACAATGCTATTTAACTATGAATATTAACGGAGGAAAAGAAAAATGAGTGAAGAAAATAAAATGTACGATGTGATTTATACAGAAAAATTTTAATTCTGCCATTGAAAAATCAGTCAACCTTCAAGAAGAAGAACTTCATTCAAAAGATGAAGCAAAACTTTTGTTGACACTATTAATGTAATGAGAGCCTCAAATAAGGTTTCACTTTCAGAAATACAAGAGGGTAAGAAGAATATAGCATCTTGTTCTAATAATTGTATTGGTTATTATGATGGAATTTATATTTATCTTATCTGGGAAGCGGCATATGCAAAAGCAAATGAATTTTTGCGGAAAGCAGATGATGGATTTTCTTTGCCCAAAAGAGAACTTGAAACAAAATTAATTAAAAAGGGTATTTAATACCTGCTAAAGACGGCCATAAAGTCAAAAAACTATTAATGGGTCAAGAAGCGGATTAATGAGATTCGACCGCAAAAGTTTGAAAATAATAAATAAATTTTAAGGTGCCAAGTGTGACAGGTGTGTCAAATATAGTATTTATGCGGTTTATAGGCATATTACAGTGTGGCATCATGTCACATGTGGCACAGTATATATGATAATTTTGTTATTATTTTAATCTGCATTGCATATTATAACATATCACGGAAAGGGGAGGTACATTGGACAAGTCACAAAAGTTATAACAATAGATGAAGTAGACGAGCGGATAAAAGAACACATACGGGACGTTCTTGCAACCGCAATAGCAAAAAGCCTTGCCCGCACGGTTATTAAAGAAGTTTGCGGTGAGGATACGGATACATAAAATTATAGAGCAGAGAATACGTTTTGTTATTCTCTGCTTTATTTTTTACATAATAGACTTTATTTTTACGATATTTTTGATTTTTACTGTTTGGTTTATCGGGAATAGTCATTTCTATGAGTCCGTTTTTCAGTGCCGGATTGAGATAATTTTTCTGAAAGTAGGTCTATGTGAAAGTCCTAATCGTTGCATAAGCTGAGTAGCAGATAGCACTTCATTTCCCATACAATTTAACAGTATTTCAACTTGGTCGCTAACTTGGTCGCTAACTTGGTCGCTAACTTGGTCGGTGGTGTCTAAATCATTTAGGGCATCGAATATTATTTGCATCATCATTTCTACAAATACAGTACAGTCAGCTTTGTTATCTGAGATAGCGAGAGCGTCATAATATTCTTGTTGTCGCTCTTTTATAAGTTCTTCAATAGGTAACCAAGAGAATAATTTATTCCATTGACTAAGTAATAGTGTGTGCCACATTCTACCGATTCGTCCGTTGCCATCTGCAAACGGATGAATAAATTCAAACTCATAGTGAAAAATGCAACTTTTAATTAAAATATGCAATGGAGATTGTTTGTACCATTCAAATAGGTCACTGATTAATTGAGGTACATAATTTGCAGGAGGAGCGGTATGAATTAATTTATTTCCGTCAAAATACCGACCCCGCCATTTCTAAAACGACCATTTTCTTTAACTAAATCATTCATCATTAGCTTATTTGCTTTTAACAAATCTTCAATACTAAGAGGATTGAGTGTAAGCATTATATCATATGCTTCATATGCGTTTTGTACTTCTTTGATTTCTTGAGGTGCACCCAAAATTCGCTTACCATTTATAACCGCTGTAACTTGTTCTAATGATAATGAATTGTGTTCAATAGCCAGAGATGAGTGAATTGTTTTATTCTGTTTTCACGTCTTAGCTTTAGACTGCTGCTTTTATGCAATATACTTACTTGTCCGACAAGTTCACTGGTTTTGGCAAGTAAATTGATTATATCGTCATTAATTGAAAATGGTGGTTTGTATTCCATTTAGCATACCTGCCTTCTATAAGCTATTTACAAATATTATATCATATTTGTTTCATATTTTCAAATCAATATAAATTTTAGAGTGAAGTATGTTATCAGATGTTCCTTTGGCATATAGTGTATTAACAAACTCACCTATATTCCAACACTTTAACATATTCTGAAAACTATAACTGCTGTTGTTAAAGCTTTGGTTCATGATAACCATAGGAGATTAATATTTTTGTGGCAAATACAACCGTTCCGATATATTTCTGTTATGATGTCTGAATGCTATTTTGGTTGTCATTACACTTTATCATCTCACGCGGTGTACGACCCGTAAAATGCTTAAAATTGCGGTTGAAGCTGCATAGGCTGTCATAGCCGCACTCCTCCGCAATCTGCTGTATCTGCACATGATTTTTGATTGCTGAGCATATACAATGCTCGGTTTATTCTGTATTTATTCAAATACTCCGTATAACTTATTCCCATACGTTTTAAAGGTTCTCGATAGATACGAATACCCATAAGACAATTCTTCGGCGGCTGTCTGCAAAAGGCAGGAGTTTTAAAGTTCTTTTCAATATATCGTAAAATTTTAATGAGCAACTGTGACTCCTCATTATTTGCGGCTTCTTTAAAATTCGTACTCTCCACTAAAATTCCGAATATAGAATATAACAAGCCCTTTTGCTCAAAATATTTTTCGCGTCAAAATATTTTTGAAATTCGAAATCTCCTTAATATCATTTTTTCGGGAAGCATATTTTGATAGCGGTTTGTAAATTCGGGGATTAAATCAGGCATAAAAGTGATTACACGCATTTTGAGCTTTTTTCCGTTTCATAGCTATGGAGCTGACGTGGAAATATTATTACGCTGTCATTCTGTTTTAAATTATATAATACGGTATCTATTGTAATATTTATTTCGCCGTCAATAATAAAGCAAATCTCAAAAGACTCGTGGTAATGTATATTCCAATTCAGATTATCCACATCATATGAAAGAAATTTGTAATTCGGGTTTTCCCATTCTTTTTCGTACATCATAAAATCACCTGTTAAAAGTATATCATTTCATATACTCTCGGTCAAGATTAAAGAGCAAAATTGATTAGTTTACGGCAAATATATATTTTACCTATATATTATTATATGATAAAATACTATCATAAAAAATAATATTTTAATGGAGGTAGGAAAATGGTACTGAAAAATTGATAAGCATAATAAGCGTATTTGCTATTATCGTATCGTCATTTACCACAGCAGTTGTCAGCGCTGACGAGGAAATGACACCGATTGCCTGTACGCAAAGCGCGTCATACTTGACGGACGGTGACGGAAATGTTACGCAGACGATAGTGAACTATGCGGGCAAGGAGGATATTTCAAATATTAACTGGAATACCAAATCAAATTCTTGGGGCGGAGGGCGTTCTTGAATTTACCGTTCCTGCGGCAGAAGCGAAATGCATAAAATCCGCCACACTTACCGTAAGCGTACATAACGGCTCGTCAAGAAGCGGTGGCAGAACATATGATATATATCCAGCCGACATCACAATAAACGCCGATACAACGGCTTCCGAAATAAAAGGCGATTTCACTTGACAAAGTATGTATCAGGCGGAGGGGTTAAACAGGGCGAAACGCGTACGGACCAAATATCAACCGAAACAATTCGTGAATATGTAAAAGGCAAGGTAAAAGCAGATGTGGAAAGCAAAGTACAATTCGCGTTTTCAAACTCGTCACAGACGCTTGACATAGACCGAAACCGCGACGCTCGCACTTACAATGTATGACGGCGGCGTTGCACTTGATAAAAACGAGCTTATTCTATCTACCTCCGGCGAGCCTCAAAGACTTACCTACTCTATTTTCGGAGAGGGAATAAATGATGGTGACCTTGTATGGATAAGCGAAAATGAGGATATAGCCACCGTTGACGACACAGGTCTTGTCACACCGAAAAGGCAGGCAGAACAGTGGTGTCTATAAAACGGCTGACAGCAGTTTCAAAGCCGACTGCGCCGTTACTGTATTGCAGGCGGCTCAGGATATAACTATTGACAAAGCCTCTCTCACTGCTATCGGGCGGTAAAACGGCGAACTTACAGCCAAATTGCTGCCCGAAACAGCAGTTAAACGACAAATAAAATGGACGTCCTCAGATGAGAATGTAGCAACTGTTTCATCAAACGGTATTGTGACTCCTATAAGCGTTGGTGAAACAATAATTACAGCAGCGGCGGCTGACAACGAAAAGCTTACGGCTTCATGCAATGTAACGGTAGCGGAAATGGCTGAACCTCAAAACATTTCACTTGATAAAGAAATGTATCTTTACCAAAGCTCGGCGCGACAGTATCGTTAGACGCGAAGGTTCAGCCCACAGGCGCTGATGACAGAATTACTTGGACTTCAAGCGACACAAAAATTGCACAGGTTTATGACGGAGTTATAGTCGCGGGCGAAGTCGGCACAGCGGAAATAACAGCGGCGACATCAAACGGCAAAACGGCAAAGTGTACCGTAACCGTAACAGAGGATAAACAGCTTATAACAAATGACCGTTTCTATACCGATACAGACGGCAACATTCTGTATTCGCAGGGCGGAGGTATTTTCAAGTACCCGAATGACGATAAATATTATTGGTACGGCGTTCGTTATAAGGAAGCGGTATCATACGCGGCTGATCCGTCATCAGGCAAGACCGTAGAACACCCCGCGTTTGAAGCGTATACACTATATACCTCTGACGATTTGGTGAATTGGAAATACGAGGGAGATGTCGCAACGCTTGAAACTCTGGGTCAATCATGGTGTGGCTGGGCAGGCAGATGCGGTGTGGTATATAACGAAAAGGCAAACAAATATGTTCTTGTATCACAGTTTAACGGAACAATTATTGCAAGCGCAGATAATCCGAAAGGTCCGTTTAAAACAGAAAAGGGATATTTTGGGTGGAACGTCACTTCCTGTTATCGCAAATGGTGATACAGGTGATTTAACAATGTTTTATGATGAAGACAGCAAAGGGTATATGATATGTCAAGCGCGAACGGTAGAGGACATTTATATATTGCACCTATGGACGAGGCAAAGGATTTTTGCGATTTTGATTTTGACAATATAAAGGAACTAAACGGCTCGACAGGCTCGTATTTTGACGAGGACGGCTCGGTACAAAAGAAAGACAAGGGCGGTATCGAGGGCGACTGTATGTTTATAATAAAGACCATTATTATTTTACCGGTTCAGATTTATACGGCTGGCGTGGTTCAAGAGTGTATGTGTTTGAATCAAAAGATATACTCGGCGATTACAAATTAAAGCCGGATTATATTGATACTTCAAAATCAAGTTCAAATCTTCCGTACATTATGCCGGGTGCAAAGTATAGCTATGCGCACAATTCACAAAACCGGATTTTACTATACGCTTCACGGAAGCAAGCAGGACACGGTTATTTATTGTGGTGACCGTTGGTGTGATTTCGGAACACATGGTATAGGATATAATCAGTGGGTTCCACTGACAATGGACGGATATACTCCTCATTTCAACGATTTAAGTCAATGGAAATTAAACTCAGAAACAGGCGAGTGGACAATCGGCGACGGAAATAATTATATTGCAAACAATGAATTTGATGCTGACAGAGTTGATGTTAAATCATTGACAGGTTGGGAATGCAGTGACAGTACAGACGGTTCGGTAAACGGAATGTAAAAGAAGACGTTTTACGGCAACTATGCCGCAAAGCAAAGTGCAGACACAGATTATACCGCAAGACTTAAACAAACAATTAAAGATTTGCCAAACGGTATATATACACTTCGAGCAAGCGTTATGTCAAGCGGCGGACAAAATGAATGTGTATTGTATGCAAATACAAACAATAAGAACTACACAGCCTCTAAAATCAAAATGAGTAATTGGACAGATGTCGTTGTAAAGGATATTATTATTGAAAACGGAGAATGTGAGATTGGCTTGTACTCAGACTCACCGGCAAACTGTTATGTAAGGATAGACGATATGTATTTAACAAGAAATTATGACGGTACGGTTATCGAGGGTAGGCTAAATAAAATGTTCCGACAGTGCTTAAAACGCAATCGTTTTAAAGGACGCTCAGGGCAATGAAATGAAGGAGCTTAAAACAGCGAAGCGTATGCGGCGACATATGTAAATAAAGATAATAAGGAAAAGAAATTAACGCTGTATATGGCTCTTTATGATAAAGACGGTAAGCTTCAGTCCGTAAAGATTAAAATGAAACAGCCGCGCCAAAGGGTACAGGCACGATAAGGACGGAAAATGCAAATATAGATAATAGCGCAGGCGCGGCGTATGTCGCTGTTCTTGTGGGAGAACGGAATGAAGCCGTTATATAATTCAATAACAATTAAGGAGGCAAAGTGATGAAAAATAAACTTAAAAGAATTTTAGGAGTGATAACAGCAATATCGCTTCTACCGCAAATGTCATTTGTTATAACCTCAAACGCGGCGGAATATTTTTCGCTTGATTTTGAAAGTGCAACGGATACAATGGGCTGACGTCTGCAAATGCTCCGGGCGATATGTCAATAGCAACAGATGAAGACAACAGTATCAATAAGTATTTCAAATTTGCAAATACAAACGGAAGTGGAACACGAAATGCATACTATACCTTCGATTCTGACGCTCAGACAACGGAAAATGGTAAAGCAGTTATCGAATTTGACTTCTATATGACGAATACAGGAAATGAAACTATAAATCAGCTTGTATTACTTGATTCTGCAGCAGGCAACCCTAAAGGCAATGCAAATTACAGCGGAAATAATTATATCTTTCATTTACACAACCTAAGAATAGTGATAAACTCATCATAAATAATTTAGATGGTTCTAAGGAAACATATACAACAACAGATTGACGAATAAATCAGGCTGACACACGCAAAGGCGATTATGGATTTTACAGAGCATAATGTGACAATCACATTGTCAAGTCATGACGGTGAAACGGTATATTTTGATAACAAGGTCCCTATGGGTACGACAGACTTAAAAATCGGAAAATTACTGATTTGTGAGGCGAGAAAGAATACTGTGACATTCGGTATTGATAATATTTTAGTCCGCTCATATGACAGCTCGCTTGATGCCGGAAACACATACTATAAAGTAACGTATGATGTAAAGGAGAAAATCTGAGGAAACTGTAAGGAAAATACAAGTCCGTTAAATATTCCGGACTTAACAAACTATGGATATATATTTAAGGGTGGCAAGTAAATGATGACACTGAAAATCTGATTGATGATTTAAAGGAATATAAAATTACAACCGATACAAAATTTACGGCAATTTATGAAAAGATACGGAATATATTGAGCCAATAATTTCTGCTGAAATAAAAGGTAATCAAATAATGACCTTTGGCGATAGTCCCGACATTGCGGCGGAAAACAACATACACTTACGCTTACAGGTCAGAACGGAACGATTATTACAGCCGATACGATAGACAGCCGAATAGACGATTTTAACATTGAGTGGGATATAGACGGTTTTAAACTGTAAACGATACTGATAAATATTGCGATAGCTATGGCGAGTTTGCCGAGCATACGAACACTGCGACAGAGGTTTTGTTTATGCTCAGACAATGCGATTTTAATTTTATGGTAAGCTAAAATGCCACAGTGACATATAACGGCGAAACAATCGAAGCGTCATGTATGTTGCCGCAACAGGTGATAAGAGCATGGCAGATAACCAAATCTTGCCTGAAGCAGGCTACCCATCCGACTTTGACGAATATCCCGACAGTCTTGTTGGATATACTACATTAAAGGACACCTTACGGCGGTAACGATATTATGGTCGGCGGCTGTATGTCTGGTTCAGATAGCGGTGATGATTATTAAGAGGAGAATAACAAATTCCTTAGAATTAATTGCCCAACATCGAGTAAATCACATATGTTCACAAATTCAATAAATACACCGCAAAACAAATTATATTTGAGCAGAATATACGCTTTAATGGCAATGGATGTATTACACTTACATCAAAACAGCCGTATGGACGGATAAGGAAGGCTATACAACGCCTGTAACGCTTGAATTTGACGGAACAACAATAAAGCTAAATGGCATAGCTATAAAAATAATGATATTGATGTTACAGTCAACAAGGGCAAATGGTATAAAATTGTACTGTCGGCTGACAAGACTACCGAAAGTTGTTTTGTAAAGGTGTATGACTTAAACGGTCAGTTTGTCGGTGAAACCGATAGCATAGCGTGGACTGAAAACTCGGAGCCGACATATTACTCAATCGGTTTTGCAAATAAGCAGACAGGAACGGTTGATTTTGATGCATATAGAGCATATTATCCGGCTGCGGATATTTCAACCTATACACTCAATATTTCACAGGAAACTTTGTCAATTCCAAACAAAGATACTGCAACATTATCTGCATCGGTAAAAAGCAAAGAAGGATATATAATATAACAGGCAGAATGGTCAATCTTAGAAGATGATATGCAAGACATTATAATAACTCCCGATGTAGTAGATTCTCACAAAGCAACAATAACTCTGGGTGAGGGTGCATCAGCCGGTGAGGCAACTGTTCAGGTGAATATCGGCGGCTATACCAAACCATAAAGCTCAATATTACCGACTCGGCTGAAAGTATAAAGTTTACATCATCACAAGGAAGCCTTGCAATACCGCTTGATGAAAAATCAGTAAATACTGCTAAATACAGTGCGGCGGTAATCAACGGTGATGGTATGGATTTGAACAGAAATGTATCGCTTGGAATATATGACAAAAATAATGTCAATAAATATAATCTTCCCGGACGGTATATCGTTTGACGCATCAGCGGGTACAATAAGCGTTACATCGGCAGCTGTTCCTTGTGTGTTTACCGTAAGAGCCACAGGAGAAAGCAGTGACGGCAAAATATTATCAAGAAGCGTTAAGGTCACAGTTCACGGTTTATCATTTGACTTCGGAAGTGGTGCGGATGAAAGTGTTACAGAGGGTTATACGGATATTAATCCTTTAACAACTTTATACCGTATCACGCGGTTATGGAATAGAGGGAAGTGTAAAAGCAGAAGGCACACCAAGTATTGATAATGCAGAATCTGATTATTTGTCGGGTGATTTCACTTTTAAAGCTAAGGTTACAAAAGGAAAACATTACAGAGTAAAGATTGCTTTAGTGGTGATTTGGTGTCTGAATATGTAAGTGAAGCACTGTCAGGTCATGAAAGAACTCTTGCCGCAGAGGGACAACACATACGGGATATACTGTAAAACAGAAGAAATAACCGAACAAGTATATGATATTCCGGTTGTGGATGATGTAATGGATTTAAAATTCTCAGGTGCAAGGGTTGCGTATATATCAATAGAAAAGGTTGAAAGACTGCCGCCGAAAACCTAACATTTGGTCTGTCGGCGATTCAACTATCGGCAACAGCGGCTCATACGCATATAATTTAGAACCGATCGCCAATTATCCTGAGTTTACCGCACTTGCCGATTATCATAATAACGGTAAGGGTTCAAGAAATCTTAAAACATATTATACACAGGGCTGGCTTCGATAATATTCTGATAAACATAAGACCGCGATATTGTCACCATTGGAAATATGGGGACAAATCCGGGCGGAATGTCCGGTACGCAGTTTAAGGCTCCGCTTGACTATTATGTTGATGCGTGTCTTGCAATGGGTGCAAAAGTAATACTTACAAGCTATACCCGCACGGCTGCGTTGAAGGCTACGAATATGTATATGATAAAACAACACATACATTCCACGGCTGTCGAGGGATGCGTATGATTCTTTAGGCATAAGAGTTATCTACGAGGAAAGAAAGGATGATCCTGATATTTTAGGATTTATTGATATAGGACTTAACGCTGACAATGCATTTAACGAATATGTAGCGGATTATGCAAAGAACGGTTATGAAAACGAGGATGCGGCGGCAAAGGCAATTATGGATTGCTTCGGCGACCATAACCATTACGGCAACGGGGACGATCACAGCTTGCGGGCGATTTAATGCTTAACGGCTATGGAACTGCACCGGGTATAGTGTCGGAGCTTGTAAGAGTGCTGACTGAGAGCACAAATAAACCTTGCGTTAAAATAGAAGCGGAATATGACGATAACGGCACACTTGTCAATTTAACAACCACACCTGCAAAGGTGTCGGAGGCACAAAAGGCAGAACGCAGTAAAAATTCGCTTATTACATATTGGTATTCGTTCGAAAATATGAGACCTGTAATCAGTGAGTAATTAGTTTATAAGCTACATTCATATAAAATAAGCCGAATTTGTCGATTTGATTTGATAAATTCGGCTTGTTTATAATTTACCGTTTAATTTCGTGATTTTGAGATTAGAATAGCAAATTCTTCGTCTATGCGTTTGAACGTATTTATTAGTCAAACCAATTTCATTTGCAATTCATCTTTCATTGTGATATATTAGTTGTATATTTAGTTTGTTTGCGGTAGAATTTTATTTCGCCATTTACACTATATAGTTTGATATAATATCAATATCGGAGGATATTATAATGAGTAGCATTACAAGAAACAATTTTTCAATACACAGTAATTCAAAGGGTAATTTACTAAAACAGAATATCAGAAAGACGGAATAGTGTATTTTGTTAAATCGGGACGTTTACAGGTTCGTGATTTTCCTGAAAAGTGGGGAATTGAGCCTGTTATTGAGGTGCTATGTTATGAAATAGGCAAGCTAATGGGATTAAATGTAGCGGAGCAAAGTCTTATTGGTATGGAGGGAATTAGATACGGTAAGAATTTCAGAACTTTGGTTTGCAGTTCTCCGATTTCAGAAACGGAAAAACGTTAATATATTTGGCAAGTCTATATGCGGAAGATGAAAGCAATATTGATTTTGAAAAGCTTTGCAGAAACACCGGGTGCGGAAATGATTTAATAAATCTGTTGGCATTTGATTTGATTATAATGAATGAGGATAGGCATAACAGTAACGTAGGATTTCTTATGTCGGATAACGGAGAGCTTAAATTGTCGCCTATATATGATAACGGATATTCTTTGCTTTATGATGATATAAAAGGAATGTTGAATGATTTTAAATTGGCATATAGATACTGTCTTTGTAATGCACCGTTGTATGAGGAAAGATTTAATGCGGCGGAAAGAATATTTCAGAAAATGTCTAAAATATATGTGCCTACAATTAATCTTAATATTGAAAGAAATCAAGTTGCAGATAGGGTTATGGCGGTAAAGAAACATACAGCGAATTGGTTTATGCGGATATAAATAATATTCAGCTAAAAGATATTTGGTGGGAAAAATTATAGACTTTATAATGTGGAGGATTGAATATGTTAGAGATTTACGAGATAGTGTGGCGGAATGAAAACGTTACGGGATATTTGGAATATAATACGAAAACAGATAAATTTCAAGCATATTTAAAGGATAGGGAAAATCCGAGAGGTCTGTTTGGAATTTTGAAAATATCCGACGTTGTGGAGGATAGCCGTAAGGCTATATATAAGTGATTGCGTTGTTCCGAAAACACGAGAAAATATTGATGATATATTAAAACATCTTGGCATGGGTGAATATAATCAGTGGGAGATTTATAAAAGAATATGGGTGTTAACGTGAGCGATTATGCATGTATCAGATTTTATAAAAATTCCGATTCAAATGATTTTTTATCCGATATGAGATTAAATAGGAATTGAATGATATTAACTATTTACTTCGTATATAAATTGAGTTTCGTGGATTCCTGTAATTTGTTCACATTCCCACATTTCAAAGATTATATCAGGACAAAATTCCCACATTTCTAACTCCGGATTTTTAACATACGACAAGTTTCAGAGGATGTAAAATTTCTTAATGCAGTTTGTTCATCATATCCGTATTTTTCACAAATTTGTTTAGTAATAATGGAAATGTATTTTGAAATCAAAGAAAAATTTCACTCATTGCAATAAACTCCTTAGTCCAAGATAAAATGTAAGCATTTTAGACATATCAAAATATTATTTATTATAACACAAATTATAAAAATGGAATTGCTATTTTAATTTTTGGATGAATTATGTGGTAAGAAAAAGAATCGGATTATTATAAATGAGTTGAAACACGATAGCAATGTGACGGAGAAAATGACATAATAAAAATTAATCCCACAATCATAATTGTGGGATCTTTAATCATAAATATCTCGCCTGTGACCTATGTTTAATAACAGAATAATAATTTTATTATCATCAATTTGTGCAAGAATACGGTAATCTCCTACACGATAACGCCATTCGCCACTTCTGTTTGCGGTTAAACCTTTGCCGTGCGAACGAGGATTTTCACAATTTTCAAGATTTTTCTTATCCAACCTAAAATCAGTGCAGCAGTATGGCGGTCTAATTTTTAAATCTTTTAATGCTCGTTTTGTAAATTCGACTTTATAAATCATAGTAATCCGAGTTCCTTTTCTACTTCATCAAGCGAATAGGTTACAGGGTCATCTTTATATTCGTTAATTGCCTTATTAAAAGCTCTAAGTCGTATTCGTTTTCAATTCGTTCCATAACTGTTTGACGAATAAGCTCTGATACGGACATTTTATTCAGTTCCGCATATTTTTTATAAGTAAAGTATCTTCATCGTTTAATCTTAATGATATAGTCATATGAAACACTTCCTTTCTTGTATTACATTGTATTACAAAATACGCTGATTTGTCAATAGTATTTGCAAAATTATAAAAATCAGTGTGTAAATTTAGTAATCCATTACCCAACATAACCGACACGGATAGCTACTACTGTATGCACGGTAGATTTACTGATATTAAAAATTTTGGCAGTTTTGCGGACTGTGGCGTTATTTTCTACAATATACTGTGCCAATTCGACAGCCCGTTTTTCGATATAATCTTTCATTCTCCCACCGACCTTTCTGTATAGCATATATATGAAAAATCGGTGTAATTTATGAATTAAACCATCACCAACAATCTTATTTTTCTTGACAAAATATTTAACATTACTTATAATAGTATTATTGGCTGTTTATAAAGTATTAAGAGAAATACAGGAGGAAATAAAACTTTTAATAACGTTATGCAAGGTTTATCGGACGCTATCGGTGCGTGAGATTCATCGGGTGAACGGCTGTTGACGACTGCGTGGAACAACGCAAACAAGGCAAGAAAATTGAATTTTTATATGACAAAAACGCATAATGTATAAAGGCTGTATTTGTACAGCCTTTTACAATTTAGAAGGAGTTTTGAATTGTGAAATCAAAACAAGATTTGACGGTAGGAAACATAAATAAAAACTTTGGGTGTTTGCGATACCGCTTATGCTCGGTAACGTAATGCAGCAGTTTTACAACTTAGTCGATACATGGGTAGTAGGAAAATACATAGGCGACAATGCTTTGGCGGCGGTCGGTTCGTCATATTCACTGATGACATTTTTAACATCAGTGATTTTGGGATTGTGTCTTGGAAGCAGTGCATTTTTTCAATAACATTCGGCGAAAAAATATAAAACGACTGAAAAACGGAATGTTTATTTCGTTTGTTATGATAGGAATATTTTCACTCATACTGACGTTTGCGTCATTTTACCTTTGCGGCCGGATTATGAAAATACTTCAAGTGCCGTATGACATTCAAGGTATAATGAGCGAATATTTGAAGTGGATATTTGTAGGCATTTTCGCGACATTCCTATACAACTATTTTTCTAATCTTCTGCGAGGAATAGCAATTCCGTAATTCCGCTTGCGTTTTTGTGCGTATCTGTGATACTTAATATCGGTCTTGATTTGTACTTTGTTTTGGTATTAAAGCAAGGCATACGCGGTGCGGCGATTGCAACTGTAATATCACAGTATATTTCGGGTATCGGACTTATGATATATGTGTACATTCGTTATCCCGAACTTCGATTAAAATATGAAGACACAAAGTTTGTAAAACGTATGGCATACGACATAGCAATACTGTCGGGACGTGTCTGCAACAGTCTGTAATGAATTTCGGCATACTTATGGTACAGGGATTGTAAACAGTTTCGGTACAAAATTATGGCGGCGTTTGCCGTTTCTGTGAAAATCGACACCATTGCATATATGCCTGTACAGGATTTCGGAAATGCGTTTTCGACTTTATCGCACAAAATTTCGGCGCGGGCAAGTATGACAGAATAAAGACGGAATTAAAAAGCACTCAAAAGTGTTGTACTGTTCTGTATTTTTATCAGTGCGATTGTGTTTATTTTCGCAAAACCGCTTATGATGATATTTGTAAATGCCGAAAGCACGGAGATTATAAACATCGGCGTACAGTATTTGCGTATAGAGGGGCTTGCTATATCGGCATAGGTATTTTGTTTATGCTTTACGGATATTACAGAGCTATAAATAAACCGAGTATGTCGGTTGTGCTTACGGTTATTTCTTTGGGAATAAGAGTAGTGCTCGCGTATGTTTTGTCGCGTGTTATCGGTGCGGTCGGTATTTGGTGGTCAATCTGATCGGTTGGTTTATCGCAGATGCGGTCGGAATTTGTTTTATTTATTTAAGTTTGACAGGTAATATTTTGTGAGATATAATTATATATAAGATTAGTTAGCGGTTGAATTTGCGTGTTCGGTGGCTTTGACAACAGAAAAACGGCGTTTTATACAGCGGTACGCTTGATGAAATCAAATCGGAAACAATAAAACTTATAAATACGGTCGGAAAAGGTACAATACTGGGGGCGGATTGTACGTTGTCAAATGATATTGATTTGTCACACATAAAATGCGTGGCGGATACTGCAAGAAATATATAAGAAGAAAAACGGGGTATATAAATATGTGGAAGATAAGGGATTTAAAGAAAAGGCAAGGGAACTTTTAAGCGGAATTATATCGGCATTGTTATAACGTGCTTTATCGCGGCCGTTGTTATGGGCAGCTTTACTAACCCGCTAAAAGAAGTGAGGACAATAAAGACACTTATTTCGACCAGCTTAACGGAACGGTGCTTTTGCGGAAAATCACAATTCCGATATGTCGAATACGGAAGTTGTCGATAACTTTTAGGCAAGAGCGGTGAGGAAAGTGAAAGAGCACAGCATTGGACGAGGGGCGTTCTTTCGGTGTTTGCGAAGAATACCGAGGGTGCAGGTAACTTTGTTTACGGTGTTTTAAATTCGATAAATCAAATTGTGTTTAACGACCGAGTGAGTGCCGGTGTTACTATTGCAATCGGCTCGTTGATTTATTTGCTTATAGCCATTCTTTTGCGAAGGTTTTGCTTATCGGACTGTATCGGTATTTGCTTGAAATTCGAGTCTACACAGGTACGAGAATTTCGCGAATATTGTTTCCGTGGTCTATAAAAGGCACTGCATATTGCATGGGTTATGTTTGTAAGAAGTGTGTATTCGCTTTTATGGTGCTTAACGATAGTCGGCGGATTTATTAAGATTTATTCATATAAACTTGTACCGATGATTATTGCGGAAAATCCCGAATTGAGTGCAAAAGAGGCTATAAAACTTTCTGAAGATATGATGAAAGGGTATAAGTGGAGAGCATTTTGATTGATTTGTCATTTATCGGTTGGGATATATTGAATATACTTACACTTCAGATTTTGGGCGTATTTTTCCTTGAACCTTATAAACGTATGACGACAGTTGAACTTTATATGACGTTGCGTGAAAAGCAAAGGAAAGAGATATTGAAAATGCGGACAGGCTGTGCGATAAATTGCTTGAAAGTGAAGTGACAAGCGGAATATATCCTATTAATGAATACTTCATAACAGTGCCTAAGGGCAAGAAGTGGATTCAGGAAGATTATGAACGTGATTACGGATTATCGTCATTGATACTGATATTTTCACATTTGCAATGATAGGTTGGCTGTGGGAAGTGTTATTGTTCCTGTTTACAAGAGGTGAATTTATCAACAGAGGTACTTCACACGGACCGTGGCTGCCGATTTACGGCGTAGGCGGTACGGTTGTACTGATTGTGTTAAAAAATTCAGAAACAAACCGTGGCTGACATTCCTTTGTCAATGGTGCTGTGCGGTGTAATAGAGTATTTTACATCGCTTATACTTGAAAAAGTTCAGGTATGCGTTGGTGGGATTACAGCGGATATTTTATGAATTTTCAAGGCAGAATTTGCCTTGAGGGATTGGTTGTGTTTGCACTCGGCGGTTGTGCGGCGGTGTACCTTATAGCACCGTCACTTGACCATCTGTTTTGCAAAATTCCTATGAAAATTAAGAAGATTATATGTGTCGTACTTGTAGTCCTGTTTGTCGCGGATATGGCGTATTCGGCATTTGTGCCGAATATCGGCGAGGGTATAACGGATAATGATGTGGCGAGAATATTAAAAAATCGACGTATTGATTGCGTCGGATTTTTGTTGATTTGATTTTGAGCTGTTGACGTTTCGTTTGCGGGCTTTTGTTTAGAAGAATATAACAAGCGAGACGGTGAACATATCGTTTGAATTTGAAACGTTCATAACGCCGTGATACTTGTCAACAACGGCATTAACCGATTCAAGTCCCAAGCCGTGCATACCCTTTTAAACGACAGGAATTTTGAACCGATTTTCTTAACGGTGCCGTCAAACGTATTTTTAAATCTAAAATCAATTTGTTTTCATCAGCGGTACAATTCAGTACAATTTTTCTGTTTTAAGCGGTGCTTTGAACAAGCCTCCATAGCATTTTCAACAAGATTGCCGACCAAAATACTTAAATCAATATCACTCATAGGCAGTCCGTTAGAACTGATACCGAAGTTTTAAAGTCTATTGAATTTTTAGCCGATGAAGAAACATAGAAGTGGAGCAGAGCGTTAAGCGTAAGATTTTCACAGAAGAACAGCGGTACTGTGTCATTTGTTTCGCTTGAATATTCTTCGAGGTATTCGGCGATTTTATCAAATTGACGATTGTTTGCAAAGTCGTTTATTACTCTGAAATGCTGACGCATATCGTGGCGGAGCTTACGTGTTTCTTCGATTTGTTCGGTTATGTGGACATAGTTTTCCTTGTAAAGATTTATCTGACGTTCCATAAGTCGTCTTTCGTCATCAAGAGCCATATTACGTCTGTATTTATCTGCAATACTTGCCCAGTAAACAAAGTACAGACAGCCCAAAATCGCAAGTATACCTATTTCAACCGACTGGTCGGTATAAATCGAGTCATAAAGCGGTTGAATAATGTTAAAGAATAACGATACGGCAAAGCAGATATTGCCGAACAGAAAAATTCTGCCGTATTTAATATCGTTAAAGACCGCATAAGTGCCTATTGTGACAAGATAAATTGCGGCTAACCACTCAAACACATTGCATAGGTTTGAAAAGAAAGTGCATAACGGTGCGCTTAAATAAGGCGTAAATACTCGTATACAAGTGAGATTGCAAAACACTGAACCGCATATTTCGGAAATACTGCTCACGGTTTTGTTCAAATTGCAGAGCCTGTTTTGGAGCATTATAACCATCAAATACACAAAGTACGCACAAAATGCTCAAATATGTACGAAAATTACCGTCCATAGTGAAACACAAATTGAGCAGTGGGTGATTGAGGTAAGCGGCATATGTAAGACACATAAAGAAGAACATATACGAATAATTGCTTTTACTGCTTAATGCAAGAAACAGTGAGAATATCGCACCGAAGAATATCATCGTCATAAAAAGTTGCTTATGAGAACTTTAAGTATTCGGGCGATATTGATAGCATATGGAACACCGAGTGTCGGCGGTGATGTAATTCCCGCTTTAATGCCTGACGCGTCCTTGACGGCGATTGTTATATACGTTTCGCCGGAGGCACTGAAAAATGCGCCACGGTTTTGTATTTGTGCTTTATAATTATGTATATCGCCGACCTTTAAATACAGTTTGTCGTTGATGTACAGTTCATATGCCGAGTAAACCTGAGGCATTTCCAGTGCGTAAAATCCTTTTTCGGGGAAGTTTATTTTCATTCTGTATGTTCAGATAAAGATATTGTTTTTGTTTGGCTTGTGTACGCTGACTCAGTATCACCGATTGAAACATATTTCATATTCGGAAGTGAACTTTGATTTTAAAATATGTCGGAGTGAGAAGTGCGTCTTCGTAAAATTCCCAATCCTTTATAAGAAAGTGAAACGAATTGCTGTCAATTTCCTCTTGCGAAAGCGTCAATACGCCTTTTCGGGCTGGAGCTTGCTGTATGTATATTTGTTATTGAAAATATATAAAAATTCTGTAATCAGAGATAAGAACTATTGCGATAATAAAAATTACCGCAATAGTCTTAACGCGTTGCTTATTTTCCATAGTAATCATAGTGACCTTTATTCTCTTATAATATCTTTTAATTCATAAGTTAAATACTGTTTCTTTACCTGTTGGTTTTCACGTTTTAATCGGAACATAATCTCCGTTTTGCATTAAAAATCATTGCCCGAAACAGTGTTGACGTAATCAAAATTTACGATAAATCCTTTACAGCAGTTTGAAAACGGCTGTCTTCTATCAAAATTGACGCACACTGTGAAAATGTGTTTTGAATTTCAATCGTTTTGTCCTTCAAATGAAGCCGGACTTTTCTGTTTGTAACATCTATGTACATTATCGAATCATATGCTATTTTAAGTTTTATTTCGGGTTTTGTTTTGTACAGAACCGATAATGATTTTGAAGGTTCTTCGTATTTTTCAAAATATCTCTGCATAACTCAACTGCATCTTTTGTTATCGGTTTACAAGATAACAAAAAGCATTTACTGTAACTTTCACAAGCGAAGTTATTGCTTGTAGAAAGGAAGATGATTTCAACCGAACTGTCTGTTTTGCGTACAGTGCTTGCAGCTTCAATTCCGCTCATACCCGGCATATATATGTCAAAGAAAATCATATTATATTTGTTATTTTCAAATTGCGTGACAAAACTTTCGGCATCGGAAAAGTCGGATATTGTAACATTCATATTTCTTTCGGAGAAATATTCGTTAAGGTAATTTACAAGCGTTTCTCTGCCGACGGCTAAGTCATCAACAACTGCAATATTCATCGTGTTCACCGCCTTATGGATTTAAGAGCTGTCAACATTTTGCCGATATACTCTAACTATATTATATCATTGTAAAATAATAATTCAACATATAAAATTGAATTTCAGTTAATAAAATTGAGTTTCAGTGCGGAAAATTGCTTTTAAACGTGCAAAATGCGTTTGACGCAAAATCTATTGAATTTTGATTTTAGGTATATTATAATTTCATCAGAAAGCAATGAGATACAGCAGAAGATAAGGAGATATGAGATGGGATTTTTGATTCATTTAAGTCCGGAGCAAAGATGTCTTTAAGGGTATGATAAAGTTAAGCTAAAGGAAAAGATTACATATGATGAACTTTATGAGATTATGAAAGACGAAACATATTCTGTCGGCAAACCTGAGATTACGGGTTCGGGATTAATGAGATGTATTCAATTTCCTGCTGTGGATAAATATAAAATTCAAATTGCTATAACTTCAAAACGATTACAATTTCAAAATATACAGCGGTGCAGGCGGTTTGGCGAAAGAGATAAATTGAACAGACTGATTTCACAGATGAAGACGAGGCACTACAGTTGGTAGATTCTATGTCAAAATGGCTGATGGTTTGGCTGCCGTTGCAGGTGTTGACGCAGAATAATTGATTTAGAAATTTAAAACAGTCCCCTAAAAATCCGATATTTTATTGGACTCCAGATAAAATATAAGTACATTTTATCTGTACTGCAAAATTGAAAAGCGGCAGCATTAGCTGTCGCTTTTGGAGTAATTGGGGATGTTTTGAAAGAGAGATTATGGCAAAGAAAAAGGGTGTTTATTTAAAATAGGAATTGCATTATTAATATTTATAGGCATGATATTTGTGTTGTTTTGTATGGTTTTGATTATGCCGTCGGAGAGTATGAAACGGTTAATTACGATATTCCGAATATGTGTGATTATTATACTCACATAAAGGGCAACGGAGAGGATAAAGTTACACTTATGGTGTATATGGTAGGTTCTGACCTTGAAAGTGACGGCGGAGCGAGTGAAGATATTGCCGAAATGACGGCGGCAAATGCGGATAATATTAATATTACATTACAGACAGGCGGAGCGGCCGCGTGGGAAAATGCAAGCATAAGTGACGGAAAACGGAACGTCATATAATTAAAACGGTGAATTGCAGAACGTGGAGAACTTGGGTGAAGCACAAATGGCGTCCCCTAATACGCTGACTGATTTTATAAAATGGTCTGCCTCAAATTATCCTGCCGACAGATATGAACTTGTGCTTTGGAATCACGGCGGCGGTACGGCATGGTTTCGGATATGACGAAATGTATCCTGATGATATGCTGTCGCTGTCACAGATAGGAAATGCTCTGTCAGACAGCGGAATTAAGTTTGATATTGTAGGCTTTGACGCGTGCCTTATGGGTACGATTGAAACGGCATATATGCTTGAACCGTATGCGGATTATCTTGTTGCGTCGGAGGAATATGAGCCGGAACGGGTTGGTATTACAGTGAATGGCTTAAAATTTGTCTGACAATACGTCAATGCCGACTGTCGAAATAGGTAAGAAGATTGTGGAGGACTATATAAACGGTCCTGATTCGAGTTTTGATTCAAATACGCTTTCAATCGTAGATTTGAGAGAAATTCCTTATACATATTCAAAGCTATGCGAAATAATGCAGCAGGAAGAAGGAGTTTTGGACAGCAGATATTCCGTAATATCGCAGGCAAGATACAATGCAAAATCATTCGGTGACGGTGAGTATGAACAGATTGATATAAAATCATATCTTGAAGAATGCGGCAAGAGTGATACGGAATTGGACAAGGTGCTTAGAAGTGCGGTTAAGTATTCCGGCAGTTCGTCTTACAATTCAAACGGACTTGCAATGTATTTCCCGTATGACTATCCCGACTATTACGCGGAAATAAAACAGAAACAGATAAGTTCGGTTATAACGGCTACAACAGCTTTTTCGATAGATTTTTGAGCATTATGGGTACAGGACAGATGAATTATTCGAGTGAGAATGATTACAGTAATTATTCCTGGTATGACAATACAAATTACGATACCTATAATGTATCAGATAAGTTGAAGTAAAGGACAAGGGCGATTATTTCGCATTGTCGCTTTCGGACGAGGAATGGGATAAAATAAACGGAATTGATGTATGGGTGTATGTTGATGACGGCGATGGTTACGTTGACTTGGGTTCGGACAATGTGTATGAATTTGACGATGACGGTGATTTAAGGGTCGATTTCGATTATTATTGGGTTGCATTAAACGGTCAGGTTGTTCCGTTTTACTTTGAATACGAAACGCCGGAGAACGTAAAGGACGGATACACATACGGCTATGTTCTGCGGTGCTTAACGGCAACGAGCAGATTGAAATAATGATTTATTGGGACGAAAAGCACCCAGACGGTTATTTGGCAGGTTACAGACCGTACAGCGAAGAAGAAATATATCAGTTCCGCAAAAGGCTTTAAGCAACTTAAAACGGCGATACGTTGGAATTTTATGCGATTACTATACATATGACGGTGAATATGACGGAGTGTATTCATATGGTGATAAAATCGTTGTAAACGGCGATATTACTGTAGGTTATGAATATGTCGGCGAGTATGACACGAATATTTGTTATGAGCTTACCGATATATATAACAACAGTATAACAACCGAAATGATAGAAGTTGAAATGAATTAAAAACTATATGGAGGGAAAGAAGATGAAAAATTTATAAGCACATTACTGTGTATTGTATTTGTTGCGGCACTTATGCCCGCACAAATTGCAAAGGCCGACAGCGATGTTATGAGTGTCGCAAATCAAGTAAAAGTACCTATATTGAATGAGCAAACGTACAACAACAAAAACTTATGAATAAGTACACGCGATATGTCGGATTGGTGGGCAACCGATTTGACATTGACGGCGGAATGTTGTTCAAGAGATGTGATGTGGATAATGCGTATTATCAATACTGGGGTTCAATCAATGAGGCGGTTGAAACTATGGGTATGGCTTACGTTTCGACATTCAGAGGACACGATAACGGATTTTGGTCAACGAGTTTTAAGCTTAAAGACAGCGTTGCAAACAATTCCGTATTTCCCGAATTGGAAGCGACAGGTCAGCTTATGATGAGGTTCGGCGCTAATTTGATAGGTAATCACGCAAAATGTCCTTTAAGAATACTATGATTCGAGGTGAGGGGAAAAGGACAGCGGTTGGTTTAAACTTCAAAGCGGTGATACGTTAAACAATAAGTTTAAAATGCAAGGTGTGTTTGATGCAAAGTAAAAACCATATGTGTTCTTTGCCGATATAACAAAGCCAACTGTTAAATCGGCACATATGAAAAGCAATGTACTGTATCTTGACATGGGTGAAAAGCTGAGAAGTATTGAAAACGAAAAGATTACGTTGACGCTTTATGCGACAAATGTTGAAAGCGGCGTTCAAAATATGGAACTTACTGCGACTTCCGGCGGTATAAACGGAAATGAAATATTTTTCTATGTACACGCACCTAAAATGTTAAGGAATATCAAATTACGAAGATTAAGAGCGTAGAGTATGACAAAAAGAGTACACCGGTCAAATGTACGGTATAGCGTACGCCGACAAATATTTGGCGAGAAACGAAGAACCGCGATTTAAGGTTATAGACAATGCACCGATTAATTCCGAATACTTTACCGCCACATCTCCGATTACGGACTATGCCGGCAACAGCCTTGACATTCATACAAAGGATTTGACGGGTTACTCACTTTAGTCGATAAAAAGCACCTGAAATTGACAGCGTTGAAATGCGGGGAATATGATAGCGGCAGATTCAACGTCATATTCACAGCCGAGCGATTGGCCTGAAGATATTGACAAGAGCAGTGTGTTTGCAGGTGTCGGCGATACATTAACTTTTTCTGCAATGACAACGGAAAAATTAAAACGAGCGAAAAGTTCAATGACTGCAGAACTTAATATAGCGCAAAAACGGAAGTAAAGCAGTGCTTGAAATCGAAAAATTTGAAGATATGTATGACGGCGTAAACAAGCGGACGGCAACGAAGATTACGTTTAAACCGATTACGATAACCGCCGATATGACTTGTGATAATAGCGAGCCTATAAGAATTGAAAAATAAACACGGCAAACGTAGTCGATTTGTATAATAATGAGTTGGCAACGCAGAAAATATCGAAAAATCCGAAACAGCAGATTTATTTTGACAATATCGCACCGACTGTAAATGTTGGTGAAATAACCGGTGATGTAAACAGCGGTGAATTTTGCATACCGCTGAATTTCAGTGACGGAAAGGCACGGTATCTGATTTTGACGGATTGACGGCAAGTTTTGCGTGGTGCTATGACCAAGATAAGCAAATTCCGTTTAAGTATGCTGTGACGACTTCCGCCGATACACCGAGTGAGTATAAGAATCGGTGCTTAACAACGAAAATAACCTTGCGTGGAATAAATTCGATTTGCCTGTAAAGATTATTACTTACATATTAAAACTGATAATTCCGAAATCAAAACACAAAACTTTATTTCAGAACAGAGGACTGGGCAGGAAATGTGGGTGAACAGTCTGTTGATACGGATATAAATATTGACCGTGTAGCACCGAATGTTGCACTTATGTCGATGAATACCGAGTATGAAAACGATACCGCAAAGATATTGGCAAAGGTACGTGTAACCGATTTTAACACGGACGGCTTGATGTTAAATCAGCTTGTAGACAAAGGTGTTGAACCGACCGACAGTGATTGGTCGGAGGGCTTGCTTAATGACGGAGTTTTGACTTTGAAACTAAATTTGACGCGGCACAAAAAT
>SCPP01000025.1_pt1 | contig 31439 bp, 32 predicted proteins | sample 6106811 | NCBI WGS metagenome assembly SCPP01 (sample SAMN10720449, study PRJNA508395) | human gut metagenome | isolation source: Participant 2 stool, 15 month | host: Homo sapiens | collected 2018
GAGCATTATTGCGGGGAATGACGCGAAGTACCAGTACTTTTCTGTCAATATTCATCTTTGTATAAATTATAAGTTTCAATAAGCGTGTTTATTTCGGGGTTCAGCCGTCCGCGCCATATCTTGCCGGCATCCTGGTCGCATGACCTGACATATGACTTGACGGCATCCTTTCAGCCCCAGGCGGCTGTACAGGATGGCGAGCAGGTAGTTCCGGTCTGTGTGTCCGCTGTTCCCGCATGATCTCAAGCGCACGGGCGTCATAGCCGAGCATGAGGCAGACAGCGGTATTATAGTCTGCCGGGTAGTGCTCGTCCAGCAGGGCAAGAGCCTGTTTGCCTCCTGTCCTCTATCATCCGCACGGCAGCCATATAGGTGCTGTCGATGACCGGCATCACAACCGTGTCCTGAATCATGTCCCGCCGGTGGAGATGGAACAGAATTCCACTCCGCGCAGGAGAGGATAATGCTTTTCGGATTCTCCTGTAATCCTCCGGATATTTTCTCAGGGCGTGCTCACGGATGTCCGGATTCCTTGTTTCCTCCATGATCCGGAGCAGTTCCGGCCGGTGTCTCAGGGTGTCGTCTTTTGCGACAAGTCCGCGCAGCCTTTCCCAGTCTTCCCCCCGCCATGCAGGGCGGAAGGGTGTCCGCATATCTAAATCGCGTCCCTGGACAGGAACAGATTCATCCCCGCATCACCCTCCGGAGATGAGGTCGCGGTCATCAGCACGCTGTCTATGAGGAACTCTCCTGTATAGTTTATGCTCCGTATCGCCTTGAACACCTTGTCGATTTCCGACCTGTTGTTTCCGGTTTCCTCCCGGAACTCGGTACTGCCTGTCTTATAGGCCACGTATGCGCGCAGGCTTACCTCGTCCTTGCGGGTGACAATCTTCTTTTTATAGCGGGGAGTCCGGTCAAGGAACTGCACCATGCTCGATATGAAATAGGTGATCGTGTCCGACGGCGGAAGCGGGGTACGTGTCTCGTCCTTGGAAAGGATCAGTCCGTCAAGCGTCAGATCTATCCTTTTCGTGTTTTCCGTGGCCGGGAGCTCCTGCTTGTAGTAATAGACGAACTTGTTCCCTTCCCGGATGACCGTATCCAGACGGGCCGGCTCATACGGAAAACGCACATATTTGTCATACATGGCACCGGCCTGTTCCTTTCTCTTCTGGTTCTCCGCCATCTTGCCGTAATCGGTGAAACGCCTCGTGATGACGGCGGAATCTTCAGGGGAGATGCTCCGGGTACGGATCTTATATCCGCCTTCGGCAAACATCCTCCATCTGGAAGGGATATATTTCCCTTCAAGCTCCCTGGTCATCCAGTAGGCGGGAAGATGCTCCAGGATTGAATTGTAGCCGGCGATGGCTCTCCGGTTCTGCTCGACACGCCAGTTGAACAGGGCAAACCGGGCATTGGCCTTGTCCGACCAGTCAATCCAGCGTTCTTTCTGCAGCACCTCGTGCTTCCAGGCCTGGAAGTATTCCTCTTCCAGTTCGGCCAGCGCCTTCCTGTAGCCTTTCCCATCGAACAGTTTCTGCAGGTACAGGCTGTCGGGTATAATGGAGTTGATGAACGCCTGGTAGCGCATATAGCCTCTTTTCTGCATCTTGGCAAAGTCAGCCGCCTGAAGGAAGATCCTGTCCAGGTATAACGTATCCGAAGGCTTGTAGGCCACCGGGGCCAGCTGGAGTTGCCACTTGTTGCTGACCAATTCTCCCGGAACCGTTACGACAAAATCCAGGTTTATCTTCCCGTTGCGTTCAGCCACCTGCTTGCTTCTGGCCATAACGGTAATTTCGGACAGTTCCACGGAAGTGATCTCCTCACCGGTCGCGCTTTCTCGGCCCGCGTGACGATATGCCGCTCACCCTTGTCGTCTGTCCATGCTATCTGTTCCGGCACCTTGCAGGCCGTATCCGTTGTCGCCTCCCTCACCGGGCGAGATGCGCACGCGTACCAGACGGTGCTCCGATCCGCAGGAAAGGAGCAGGCCGAAGCAGTGCAAACGGTATGATACGTTTTGTAGTCCTCATCCTTCCCGCTTAAAAGATACGACATTGAGAGCTGCACGGGTCGGAAGAAAATGCCAGCCGTACTCCTGTCCGACAAGGTCCCGCAGCGTTTGCACAGATATTTGTCATAAGCCAGCCATACGGCACCCGCACCGGCTTCCCATTCAAGGTTCCAGCGCCTGCCTATCTGGTAGGCCTTCCCGATCTTAAACCTACTCCGTAGCCTTCCCCCTCGTAGCGGTACTTGTTGCCGAACAGGTTCCCCACGCTGTAGGTGCCGGCCGTACCGTACATGCCGATGAATCCGCCCATGTAGCTTTCCAGCAGCCAGTAGCGTACTCCGGGGGCCGCATAGAAATTGCGGAACTGCCGGTTGCGGCCGAACTTGAACGGGTTGTACTGCACGGGCAGGTGCAGTGACCATTTACGGTTCAGCGTCATGGAAGCCTCCAGATTCAGGTTGGTCGTTGCCAGACCGATCACATTGGTACGCAATGAGTAGGACTGTGCCGATACCGACAGGAAGAATGCCAGCAGTCCCGCACACAGAAACAGCTTTTTTCCCGTATTCATTCTCATGCCTCCTTTGCTTTGATGACGGTCACCTCCCAGGCCGTCAGGGTATTGAACCACCGGTTCTCCCACTGGCGGGCGGAACAGTCAAATTTCACATGCACAGTCTGGCCGGCTTCAACCGCATACCGGTCGATGTTGGCGTTCATCAGCTGCAGGCACAGGCTCTGCGGTCTGCTTTCCTCCGTCTCGAGGACAAACTCCCGGCTCTTCCACTCGTTGCCGGAAGTTTTGCCGACCCCATCCTTTATGGGAAGTACGGCGATAACTTTTCCTTGTATTTCCATTTTTAATCGGTTTTATTTAGCAGAATGTCACAATAGGCATCTGCATCTATTTTTTGAGATTGTATTTTATTGATTTTGAATCCGGCTTCTAAAAAATCAGAAAGTTCGATGCCTGATAAGAAAAAAGTCCTTATCTCAATATATTCTCCGGGCATTGTTAAACCTGACATCTCCTTTTGTTGCCAATATCTAACCCATGTATGAGCGTTCTTATTGAGAAGGTTGAATATAATTTGTTCTATACTCATTCTTAATTTAATATTAATCATCTTCAACGAAAGTGTTAGTCGTGTTTATCACACCAGCAGAATCAACGCTACCATCCCGGATAAACACTTTTCTCGCATTAACTCTTCATAGTCATATCGTGACATTCCGATTACACACACACGACCATCAACATACAATTTACATTTCATTAATTCAGTTTCTTCTATCGTACCGATAACATCTATTTGAATTGTTCTTTTATTCATAATTCATTCCTTTCTATATCGTTTATAGTCATATCCAGCTATTTCCGTTGAAAATCAAAAATGGCTTTCTGTAGCTCTTCACTATCTTTGGGTATATGTGTTTCATCAATATGACAATAGCAATATTTGCTGCCGTAACTGCACACGTTGAATGTATTGTTCAGAATCTCGCCATATTCCCACCGTGCATTCGGATTCGGTATCCTACCTTCCTGGAGCCACTGCCATTCTGTTTTCATGTTCTCTCGATAAGCCATGTTTTTTTTTCGCTTCTCGTCCCTTTTATCTGATGCTTTTTTGTGCTCTTTTCGTTTAGCTCTAAGCATGTCCTTTGCAGTTTCAGAGTCTTTGTGAACTTCGTTGTCTTTGTAGTATGTTGCTTTCTGCCCGTGAAAACAATTAGTCCAACGTTCTTCACCTACCGCATCAGCGTTAGGTACATAACCCTCTTTTGCTCATTGTAATGCCGTTAATGCTTCCATAGGTCTTATTGTATTAAATCCAATTTAATAGCTTCAACTTTCTTAATACATCTACCATCAGGGGGAGTTATTGTGAATCCTCCATATCCTTTGACTGATTCCTGCCGGTATGCCTCCGCAGAAGATGGAGGCAGCGCTAAAGACGCAGCCGCCGGGTCTCCACGCAGGGAAGCACCTCCAGGGTCACCACCACCGGCGCGTCCTGCCAGGTGATCCGCGGAAACCTCTCCGACCTGTCCTTTGGGGATGTAAAGGGCTTCCTCGCCGGTCCACACTCCCCGTGTCCCTTTCGGGAGGACAGGTGAAAAGATGTCCTACCGTTATAGTCCACGGCAAACCAGTATGTGTTCCTCATCCTTTCTCTCCGTCCTTGTCTTTCCCGGGAAAGGAAACTGTGCCTTTTCCCAGCAGGTTCCTCACTTTTGCAATGGAGATGATGCATACAAGATTGTCCGGCTTTCCTTTCACATGGATGTACCACCTTCCGGAATCGTTTCCCGCATCGAAATGCAGGGGTTGGGTACGCGGATACCTGGCATCCAGTTCTTCTATCCGGCAATGAATCTCCTCTTTCAGATCATCCAGTGCGTTCCGGTCCTTGAGCAGGCAGTCCTTAAACTTCAGGATATGGCTCTGGAGCTCGCTGCCTTTCCTATTGACCGACGCATAAGTCTGTATATAATGTATAAAGTACATACTATTATGATTTTAACGGTTTATTCTATTTCCTCGCCCCATAAATCCAGATCACTGGGGGCGGTCCTGATCTGATACGCAAGCCACAGCATGCCCAGTGCATACAGGGCCGCAAATGATATCCACAATACTGTCATATACCACCTCCTTTTATCTGCCGGTTCAGACTGATGTTCCTGCCGTCACCCATGCCTGAGTAATACGCGGAGCGGTCGGTTCCGGTCTTTCTCGGATGTGCCTTTGAAGTGCCGGCTCCTATTTTTTCCAGGTACTTGTCAATAAGCGCGTCATGGCATGTTAGGGCGGTTTCCCGTGCCTCACCTTCGGAAGTGGTGGACTCCTTCAGACGCATCAGCTTGCGGATACGTTCCATGGTTTTATCCGGTATGTCATTGTTCTGTTTCATGCTTGATCGTTTAATCCTCATCAAAATCATCCTTCTGTAAATCGTAGCCGGTCAGTACGGCTTCTTTCAACAACGTTTTCAGGTCATCTGACGGGCCGGATGACAGCAGTCTTCCGGCAATCTCTTCCGCACGTTCGACCGTACCGAACCAGGTGGTGTATTTCCTGCCTTCTATTGTTATGTCCTGGGAGAAGTTCACGCGGGCGGCATTGCACCTGACAGATTCCCTGGCCAGACGCTTTCCGAACCATCCGGCAAAGGCCATGAGGTCCGTATGGGAACCGGCGGCCCTGTCCATGCAACGCTCAAGGTTCTGGCTCATGCCCTCCTCGAACATGACCCTCGCAAATGTTTTCCCGGCATTGCAGCCGTTCCGGACTGCCGCATCCCGGTATATTTCCTCAAATGTTTTCATCGTTCTGTTTTTTTGCTCTTCATATTTCATGTCCCGCTGCCGGACATCCGGCCTTCTGCAGGAATTCATTAAAATCATTGCACCCGGGATACAGGCGTTCCGACTCGTTCACCAGTATCACGTCTTCAGGAAGGAAGCTCCGTATCTTTCCCAGTGCCCCGCGTCCCGGGGCGTCGTTGTCGAAGGCGTGTACCTTCTCATACTTTGAAAATCCTTTGAACGGTCCACAATGGCCGTGGAGTTCAATACGCACACGTCCAGCTTTCCAAGTGCGGGCATCTCCGGATGCTCCCTTGCGTACTGCTTGAAACTGAGAGGTCAAAAGCCCTCGAAAACGGCGCAGGACCTGTTGCCTTCACTGATGCAGGTAATATCCTTGGCGTAGGCGCACCCCTTGAACATGCTGTTCCGCAATTCGAAACCCCGTGGTCGTTGGCGAATCCGAGCGCGTATTTCTCACGCGGATTCCTCTCGAAACAGTAGTGGACCTCTACAGTATTTACGGACAATCTCCCCGTCAATGCCACGTGAGGCGGCGTAGTCAAGCAGATGCCTGTTCTGAACGGGAATGACCTTCAGGACGGTCATCGGGGCGGCTGCCTTCCTGACACCGTTTCCGGTTTCCGTATCGAAGGCATGGAAAGCTGCGGGGAGGTCCTCATCCTTCCGAGTTCCTTCATGGCCTGCGGAAAGGAGCAGTTTCCACACGCATGACCAGATCCACCGCCCTGCCATACGTACCGTCCCCAAAATCATACCAGCGGTTCTCCTCCCTGAAAACCTTGAAGCTCGGGGAAGTATCGGAACGGAAGGGGAACGGTATGTCATAGCCGCCATACCGTCTGGACGGCTCGTAACCGTAATGGGAGAGGATGTCTCCCAACGGGATTGAATTGGCTTCCTGTGATGTCATGGTTATGTCGCTTTAATGGTATTTTCCGTTTGATTCCTGCCGGTCCTCACGGATGGGCAGGATGAGTTCTTTAAATTTATAAATTTATTCCCGCCATCCTCGCGGACAGCTTTTCAGGGTAATTCCATCATATTGTCAACACCGCGTTTCCGGCCTATGCGGAAACTGCCTGCCTCATACAGCTCAGGATAAACCTGGTGGGGCTCTTGATCCTCTTGTTCCCCCAGGTTTCCTTCAGGGCGGTGTCCAGCACCATGGGCGCCACGGAGGCGAGCTGCAGGATCTCCTGCTGGTCCCTCACCGCGACCCCCAGAAGCTCGAGCGTCTTGCGGCGGTTGCGCATGGTTTCCTCCTGCCTCCTGCCGGTCGGCCTCTCCGTACTCGGCGTTGTATTTGGCGATATAGTTTTCAAGAGAGGATACAGGTAGTTCCCTGGTCAGGTGGAAATCACTCTGCAGGATATCCTCGATCGCCTTTCCGACCGGGAATTCGGGATAACAGGCCGAAAGCCGGTATATCCAGCCGGTATAATACTCGTCCACTCCCAGATTGAGCTTTCCGGAAGAGAATCCCTGTCCTCATCCTTCTCCCTTCACCGGAGGCTTTGCCGGAGGGTTGGGAGGATATTTTATTTTCTTTTATTTTATACGGTTTATTTTCGCGAGTTTTGTCCGCTTCTTCGCGAAGTTCCTTTTCAGCGGCGAACAATGTGCGTATGCGAGTCACAGCCTGCCGGATTTCCTTCCATCCTCCGGAAGGAAGTCGGAGATCCACATTCATGTGCCGGGGTGTCCTGCTGTTCACAAGTGGCATGCGGTATGGTGGCGGACTCCGGTGACGGTTCCGTTTCCAGCAGAAGGATGCTTTCCGGAATGCCGGGCTTGCGGTGGATGGCCTTGCAGATGCCTACATACAGTTCCTGTATCTCCTCACTGGTCAGAATCTGTTTGTCCTGCCACAGTTCTTTGTTGAAAAGGCCCAGTTCGGCGCAGTAGTCGATGATGTCCGAAACCTTTTTCTCATCCATACGGGAATAGTCCGAGATGTCGAACAGACCGTCGGCATCCATAACCATATAGCATCCCTCGACACGGTAGATCTCGTTTACAATGAAATGGAACACACCCCAGCCTTCCATTCCAAATTTATTTTTTAGTCTCTTTACTTTCGGATCATAGAAATGATCGGTTTCGAACCTGAAATAGGTGAAACCCTTTTTAGCTGTTTTTGGCATAAGCTTTATATTTAAAGTGGATAATACATCAGCTGGCCGAGCTCGAACTCGGGAATGTCGGGATATCGGGAGAGCAGACCGCAGGATCTGACATGATCCATATAGTTCCGCTGTATGTCAGCGGAAGTCAGGATGCGGTGTTTTTCGTATAGCTCACCGTTGAAAGTCCGACTTGTATGCAGCCGTTGACAATTCTTGTGACATCTTCCAAAGGCATTCCAGTAAGAGGCCACCGCCTGCGCCGTTTCCTCGCACCACAGCAGGAGGTAGCTCCCGTTGTGGAGTGTCTCGTTTACGAGATACCGGTAAATGCTGTAACCGGAAAAACCGTATTGGCGGGTGAGTCTTCTGACTTTCATGTCAGAAAATTGGGAAGTGCTGAGCTCATAGCAAGGATGTGTTCCGCATTCCTGGCGCCGTACAGCCCGTGACAGGCGGCGGCTTGTTCCGTTTGTAAAGCTTTGGGTATTCATATATGATAATGTATAATGTTTACTGTTAAGAATTATGTATATGACGGACCGGGCTCCCACTCCTTGGGAGAATGGGACCGGTGATTATCTGGCCGGAGGAATATGGTGCTTCTTCCGGACGAACTGGACATAATTGTGGACGGTCTTCTCGCAGACGTGCGGAAAGTCCGGATAATGTTCCCGCAAGTAGTCGCCAATGCGGCTGGAAATGGAGGGAAAACTGGTAAGGAGGGATGCGACGGCCTGCTCGTAGGCATGGAGTTTGTAATGCCGTTCTTTGTGCTGGAGGACTTCCTCCAAGCTTAGGGATTGAAGATGTCGTACCGTATTACGGGACACACCAAGACGACGGGCTGTCCGCGCAATGTTGATTCCCCGTGAACGAAGATCAAGGATATTGCTCCATAATATGTATTTTTCTGTTAAATTTGCCGCATCCATAATCTATTAGACAGATTTCGTAACTGGGACATTCCAGATTACGAATCTTTGATGCAGCTAAATTACCGCCCTCAAAATGAGCAAAATGCCTGGAAATTCTTTTAATGATATCTATACCTCTTATTATAAGAAGTCTTTTTTCTTTGCCAAATCATACGTTCATAATGATTTGGCGGCAGAAGATATTGCCTCCGAGGCATTAATAAAGTTGTGGGAAAAGTTGAAGGCCGAGCCTGTTGAAGAGAAATATATCTTACCATTGTTACTGACAATTTTGAAGAACAAGGCTTTGGACTATCTAAAGCACGAGGAGGTAAAACGCAGTGCTTTTGAAGTGATGGCCGACTGGCAACAACAGGAATTGTCTATCCGTATGTCTGCCTTGGAAGCGTGCAATCCTGATGAGATTTTTTCGGAAGAAGTGGAAAAAATCATCAGTGCTACTTTAAGTACCTTGTCGGAACAGACGCGACGAGCATTTATTTTGAGCCGTTTTGAAAATAAATCCAATAAAGAGATTGCCGAAGAGATGGAAATCTCTATAAAGGGGGTGGAATATCATATATCAAAAGCATTGAAAGTACTGCGGGTGACTTTAAAAGATTATCTTCCTTTATTTTATTTCTTCTTTTATTATTAAGCCTGACCGGATGGGGGATACGGATGTTTTGAGGACAAAATGATTTTTTATATTTTTCTTCATTTTCTTTTAGGGTAGTTTCTTCTTGAGTCGTTTCTAATAAAACAGCATAGAATATGAATCCTGAATTATTGCAAAAATATATAGCCGGAAATGCTACTGAAGCCGAGCGGCGTGTGACCGAATGGATACAGGAAAATCCTGAGAACATGCGTGAATATATGGCACAACGGAAGTTGCATGACATGGCATTGTGGCGTACGGAACCTGTGGCGGAGGAGAATAGCCGGGAAAGGAAACATTTCTCGTTACGCGGGTATGTATGGAAGCTGCCAAGATAGCAGCGGTATTGGCGATCGTCTTGTTGGGTACACATTATTGGACAGGAAAACATCAGGTACCGGAAGACAAAACATGGCAGTCTATTTATGTGCCGGCGGGCCAACGGGCGGAATTGATGTTGGCGGATGGTACGAAGGTTTGGTTGAACTCACGCAGTACCTTGACTTTCGGGAAGTTTCAAAGGGAATATCCGAAATGTGAAATTGGATGGTGAGGGTTACTTTGCGGTGACAAAGAATGTGGAACAGCCTTTTATTGTAGAGACGAACAAGTGTAATGTGAAGGTGCTGGGTACAGAGCTCAATGTAATGGCTTATGCAGCGGATAGCGTATGGGAAACTTCTTTGTTGGAAGGTGCTGTAGAAATTTTAGTGCCCGGTTCGAATAACAGTGGAATGAGGCTGGAACCGAACATGATGGCCAGCTTGAAAGGCAACAGACTGGTGAAAGGACGCATCAAGGAGGTCGATTATTTTTTGTGGCGTGAGGGCTTGCTTTGTTTTAATGATATATCCGTACGTGATATGATAGAAACTGAAACTGTATTATGGGGTGGATATTGTGGTAAATAATACCCGGATTTTAAAGAACCGTTATACAGGTAAATTCCGCACGAAAGATGGGGTGGAACACGTACTGAAAGTTTTGAGACTCAATAATAAGTTTACTTATACAAAGGATGATGAGACGAATGTGATAACAATTAATTAACCCTTAAAAAAGAATATGCCTATGAAATAACACACATGGTCTAAAAAAAGGAAATGGGATAGTGCTGCAACACCATCCCATGGAAACGTCAATTACGTATTGACAATTTTTTCTCAAATAATCTTAAGTTGAACCTAAAATTAGTAATGCAAATATATGAAAAATATTTTGTATCAGGAATCTATTGTAGAAATTAAACATTTATTCCGTATGATGAGAAACACACTCTTAGCCCTGTTTGTCTTTGCCGGAACAGCTTTTGCCACTGAGTCTTATTCTCAGACAATGAAGGTGACTGTTGTGGCGGATAACATGTCAACAGGCAAGGTAATCAGTGAAATAGAAAAACAGACAGATTATCTGTTTGTATATAATGTAAACGAGGTGAATCTGAAGCGCAATGTGAAGGTGAATGCGCAAAATAAATCTGTAGCCGAAGTGTTGAATAAGGTTTTTGAAGGTACTGATATTTATTATGCCATGGAGGGTAAGAATATCATGCTGATGAGCAAGGCGAAAGATGGGGAAGTTGCCCAACAGGCAAATAAGGTGACAGGTATTGTGAAAGATACGAATGGCGAGCCGATAATCGGTGCCAATGTAACGGTTAAAGGTCAGTCAATAGGTACGATAACAGATATAGATGGGCGGTTTGTGTTGGATGCCCCGAAAGAAGCCGTTTTACAGATTACGTATATCGGGTATGTTTCTCAAGAAGTGAAAGTTTCTGGGAAGAGAGAAATTAATGTAGTATTGAAGGAAGATTCGGAGATGTTGGATGAAGTGGTGGTGGTAGGTTATGGTACAATGAAGAAAAAGGATTTGACAGGTGCAGTTTCTCAGATTCGTCCGGCTGAACTTTCTAATGAAGCTCCGAAAACTGTACAAGATGTTTTGCGTGGTACTGCTGGCTTGCGGATTGGATTTGATGGGTCTGCTAAAGGTGGTGGCTCCATGCAAGTTCGTGGTCAACGTTCTGTTTATTCAGATGGAGGACATAACGATCCACTTATTATATTGGACGGTATGATTTTTTATGGAGAATTGTCTGAAATCAATCCGAATGATATCAGTCAGATTGATGTGCTAAAAGATGCTTCTTCTGCTGCGGTTTATGGTGCTAAAGCTGCTAATGGAGTAATTATTGTAACGACAAAAAAAGGACGTTCGGAAAAACCTGTTATCAATTTTAGTGCAAATATAGGCTTCGTTACTATTGGTGATAGCCGGAAAGTATATGACTCTCATGGATATCTAAAATATCGTGAAGATTTTTATACGACAGACACTTATGGTATAAATGCTCAAACAGGAAATTATGAAGCTTATCAGACAGGAAATACTCCTGTTGGTTATTATAGTCGTCCTACAGAAACTAATTTGAATAAGTATGGCATTACTTTGGAAGCTTGGAAAGCTCAAAGTAATCAAGATGGTTCGATGAGTACAGAGGAGATTTGGGGAAGAAGATTGGGATTACAAGCTAGTGATATAACATTAAATAATTTTTTATTAGGCAAAACGTTTGATTGGTATGATCATTCTTTCCATACAGGATTGAATCAAGATTATAACGTCAGCATTTCAGGTAATAATGAAAAAGTGAATTATTATCTTTCATTAGGTTATCTTTCTAACGAAGGGGTAGCAAGAGGTAATGAGTATAGTGCAATACGCTCAAATATGAAACTTAATGCCCAAATAACTTCTTGGCTTAATGTAGGGGCAAACATTAATTTTCAGAATCGTACAGATGGGGATATTGCAACTAATTGGGAAAGCCAAATATTGGATAATAGTCCATTTACTTCTCCTTATAATGAAAATGGGGAACTAGTGCCTCATCCTATGGGTGAAAATGCTTATTGGAAAGGATATAACTTTGATTACGATCGCCAATATCTTGACTTGGATAAAGGTTTTACAGTTTTAAATTCTATTTTAACAGCCAAAGTAACTTTACCCTTAGGAATTACTTATTCGTTTAACGTATCACCGCGTTTACAGTATTTTCATGATCGCTACTACCGATCATCAGAACATCCTGATTGGCAAGCGGAAACAGATGATCGTGTAAACCGTGAGCAAAGTAAACGTTTTGATTGGTCCTTAAATAATACTATTACTTGGGAGCACATTTTTGCAGAAAAGCATCATACTATTTTGACTTTGGTACAGGAAGCTGAAGAACGTCAATCTTGGGCAGATCGTATTGAGGCGCGTAATATTCTACCTTCTGAAGCTTTAGGATTTCATGGCACTGCTAATGGTGATAAAAATCTGAGCTCATTTAGATCTACTGATACGCGTGAAACAGCATGTGGTTATTTGGCTCGTTTATTTTATTCATACAATGATACTTATATGGCTACATTTTCTTTTCGTCGTGATGGTTATTCTGCATTTGGAACAACTAATCCTTATGCTAATTTCTTTTCAGGAGCATTGGCATGGACTTTTACTAATGAGAATTTTTGGAATTGGAAGCCGTTAAGTTCTGGTAAGCTGCGTGTGTCATTCGGACAGAATGGTAACCGTAGTTTGGCTGATTCATACATTGCTTTAGCAAACTTGTCACTTGGAAAATATACACAAGGATATATAAATTCTGCTTCGGGGGCGTTGATGGATCTAAAGTATCTTTTTGTAAGTCGTTTGGCTAATCCGAATCTACAGTGGGAAAAGACTACTTCTTGGAATGTAGGTCTTGATGTGGGATTTTTTAACAATAGGATCAATGCAAGTATGGAATATTATGTAATGCCTACTACGGACATGATTATGAACCAATCATTGCCTGACTTTACAGGATTTAATTCTATTACAACTAATTTGGGTAGAATAGAGAATCGGGGATTTGAATTGTCTATTAATTCACGTAATATTGAAAAGGCAAATTTTCAATGGGAAACCGGATTTACTTTTTCAGTTAATAAAAATACTATTAAGAAATTATATGGAGAATATGAAACCATAGTTGATGCATTGGGCAATACAATAGTAAAAGAACGAGATGATGTGACTAATGGCTGGTTTATTGGGCACCCTGTTAGTGCTATTTGGGATTATAAAGTTACAGGTATTTGGCAAAAAGATGAGGTGAAAGAAGCTGCCAAATATAGTCAACGCCCAGGTGATCCTAAAGTACAGAACATTTATACAGACGATGATAAAGTAAATGCTGATGGAAGCGTAACCCCTGTTTATAATAATAAAGATAAACAGTTTATGGGGGAAACAACACCTCCTATACATTGGTCCTTGAGGAATAGTTTTACTATTTTTAAAGATTGGGTTTTTTCATTTAATATGTATTCTTATATGGGACACAAGAGCTTGGATACTAATTATTTGAATAATGATAATAATTATTCGCAGATAACTAACTGTAGAAATGTCTACACTAAAGAATATTGGACTGTAGATAACCCTTCCAATACTTATGCGCGTCTTAGTGCACAAGGTCCAACTGGCATATCTGCACCGGCCCGTGTGATAGATCGCTCATTTATCCGATTAGAGAATATTTCGTTGGCTTACAATATTCCAATGAAATTTTTAGAGAAATATAAGATTCAGAATGCCAAGATATTTACTACTGTCCGTAATGTAGCAACTTGGAGTAAAGAATGGGAATATGGTGATCCTGAAACAGGTGGTTTGGCTCCTCGCACTTATTCTTTGGGAATTAACTTAACATTTTAATAATATGACATATGAAATTCCCAGTGAGCGCAAACCTGAAGTGTAAAGAGCAATCTGAGACCCGCTCATTCAAAACCTTCACGAGTTCTTTGAATGAATTGAAAGAATGGCTATTGTCCAATGGTGTAACGCATGTGGGAATGGAGAGTACCGGTGTTTACTGGAAGCCGGTTTATAAGGTTCTTGAAGATTCCATTCCCAATGTTTGGATAGTCAATGCCCGTCACATTAAGAATGTTCCGGGTCACAAGACAGATGGACAGCGAATGGATCTGCAAGCTTCTTCTGGCAGGTCTTCTCAAACCGAGCTATATTCCTCCCAAGGGCGTCAGCTTCGTGACCTGACGCGTTACCGGAACAAGCTTATTCAGCAGATAGCTTCAGAGAAGAACCGTATGATGCGTATTCTTGAAGACTGCAACATCAAGCTTTCAAGTGTAGTAAGTAATACAAGCGGTACGACAGCTACTTCTCTTATTGATATGCTTTGTGAAGGTAAAGTCCTTACTCTTGATGATATAAATTCAGTTTATCACGGTAAACTGTCAGCCAGTCCTGAAGAATTGCTTGAGGCGTGTACCGGTTTTGTTGAAGAGCATCACATTTATCTTCTTCAGATGATCCGAAAGGATATAGACCAGACTCAGACTTTGGTTGATGATTTGTCCGAACGTATAAAGAGACTGTTGTCCAAGTACGAGAATGTCCTTGAACTTCTCAGGGAGATTCCCGGTTTTAGCACCAAGGTTGTAGAGGATCTGGTTTCTGAGATAGGTCTTGACATGTCCACTTCCCTTCTGAAAAGCATCTTTCGTCTGGGCCGGTCTTTCTCCGGGCAACAACGAGAGTGCGGGTAAAAAAAAAGCGCACGAATCACTCACGGAAACAAACAGGTAAAGGCGGTAATCACAGAAGCCGCATGGGCTGCGACCCGTACAAAGAATACGTTTTTTAGTGAAAGATACCATCGTATAGCTGCCCGCAGAGGAAAGAAACGTGCCTTGATTGCAGTGGGACATTCTCAGTTGATATCCGTTTATCTGATACTGAGTACAGGGTCCCGTTACCATGAACTTGGAGCACAATATATGCAATCAAGATAGAGCAGAAACGCAAGGTATATTTGTCTTCTGAACTTAAAAAGCTTGGATACAATGTCTCGCTTACTAAAGTTCCACAAGCAGTAACACCCAATTAACAATACAGACCAAAGGCCGACTTTTACTGGAATTACCATAGTCCGAAAATGAAATTGGTCTCAACAGCTAAGCGCCAAAGATTGTGACTTATGTACACGTGTATGAAACTTTTAAATTCTTAGCTGTTGCTATTTGTCATCGTATAATAGCCGCATTTGTGTTTTCATGAATGCTAATCTTTCTTTTGTCAAACCACTCGGTTTTATATCAATTTTAGTATAAACCTGTCCTACTTTATGTGTAGGACGCTTAATATTTACGTATGAAAAACTATAAAAATATATTTAGAATATTGATAGGAACTGTTTGTTTTCAATTATCTATGACAGGTTGTTCTGACGACTTCTTAACCCCCGATCCGCTATCACTTTATGAACCTTCAATAACTTTTAATACAGTAGAAGGGTTAAATGCAGCTTTAGCTTCAGCTGATAAAGCATTGCGGGCTTATTGGACAAATACCGAAGCGTGCGATCTGATGCTTCCTTTAATGAGTGAATACCTGTTCTCTGATTTAACCGTAGCAGCAAAAACAGACGATGCGCTTATTTTTTGTGACATCAATGAACGCTTTACTCCTAATAATGGTTGGTATAATTTTGACCAAAACCGTTTGGTTATCTTTTGGGGAGAAACCTATAATGGTATTAAATATGCTAATACGATTATCAGTTATATTGATAAAGTGGAAGGACTGGACGAATCAATAAAGAATGAATATTTAGGACGAGCCTATTTTCATCGTGCTTATCGCTATTTAAATTTGTGCTTCCAATTTGGCGATGTACCTTTTGTGTCAAAAATTATAGATCGACCAAAACAGGATTATAAAAGTACAAAACGAGAGGCTATCATAAAAAAACTAGTGCAAGATATGGAATTTGCAGTGCAGCATGTGCCTGATCAAAAGGATATGACTTACATTGGTATGATTAATAAAGGAGCTTGTCGCCAGCTACTTATTAAATGTTATTTAGCTAATGGGGAGTTTCAGAAAGCCAAAGAACAAGCTGATATATTAATTAGTCAGTCTGGGTATAAGCTGATGACGGAAACCTTTGGTACTTTCTCTAATCCACACCCTACTACATGGAATATTACTAATAATGTGATTTGGAATTTGCATCAAGGAAATAACAAAGTTATTGCAGCTAATAAAGAAGCAATTCTTGTTATGCCTAATCGTTATGGTTCAGATTCCGGTATCCGGACACGTACAATGCGTAATTTGGTACCTTGGTGGAATGCAACGTCTATTTCTACGCCTGACAACAAGTTGGCAGTAGACCGTTTTGCTCTTACTCATGCTTCCTATGATGCATCAATGGATTATAATAGAACGTTTGGACGTGGAGTAGGAGTTGTACGCCCCACTTATTTTGCAGAAAACTCATTATGGTATCTTAATGGTAACCATGATGATGGGGACTTGAGGCACAATTCAAAAGTTGGTAATTGGGTACATATGGAAGACTTGAAATACAACAATCCCAATTCTGTATATTATGGCAAACATTTGAGCTACAGTTGTATTAATGATAATGGAGAAGAACAGATCCTTTGCAATGATACTGTTCGGACTTGGTTTGATTGGCCTCATTATAAGACATGGTCTGAGTCTCCAGAAGATGAGGCTCCTCATCTTAATAATTATCAAGGTAGTGGATATAGTGATTTCTATTTGTATCGATTAGCTGAAACTTATTTACTTCGTGCTGAGGCCAATTATTATTTAGGTAATATAGAAGAAGCTACAGCAGATGTTAATATTATACGTCAACGTGCAAAATGTGACATCTTCTATTCAAAAGTAAATATTGATGATATTGTAGACGAACGTGCTCGTGAACTTTATATGGAAGAATGGAGATTTACTGAGTTGAGTCGTATTTCTTATTGTTTGGCTTTAAGTGGTAAACCTGATAATGAAGGGAAGGTATATGATGTGGATAAACTTTATGAAGATAGTTTTTGGTGGCATCGTATTAATAAATATAATAATTATTATAACAAGCCTGATGCACCAATAGTAAAAGGACGTAAATATACTATAGGACGTCATAATATAAATTGGCCTATTCCACAAAGTGCAATTGATGCTAACCTGTTAGGGAAACTCGGTCAGAATCCTGGATATGACGGTTATGATCCTACTGTAGAAAAGTGGAACACATGGGAGGAGGCCGTAGCCGACGAACAATAAATCAGAATAGATTTGAAGAAAGTAAATTGATACAATTGGGGCTGTTGCGTCAATTTACTTCTTCAGAACAATTACAAATTAAATATTGACTTTATGAAATGTATATTGGGGATGGTTGCATTATTATTGCTTGCAGCATCTTGTAGTAATAAAAAGGAAAATACTGAGACTTCTGAGGAATTACTGGAAATAATTCATCGTGTGAACCAGCGCTATCAGTCTATGCATAAGCCACAAGTCCGGTCATTTTGGGACAATGCTGTATATCATACTGGAAATATGGAAGTTTGTGCACTGACTGGAAATAAGGATTATCTGCAATATTCTATTGATTGGGCTGACTATAATCAATGGAAAGGAGCTACCAGCAACAACAAAGCTGAGTGGCGAAGCACTTATGGAGAATCACCGGAATATGTTCTTTTTGGTGATTGGCAAGTTTGTTTCCAAACTTATGCCGATCTATATAAACTTGACCCTGATACAATAAAAATAGCGCGTGCCCGCGAAGTAATGGAATATCAGATGTCTACTTCAAAACTTGATTACTGGCATTGGGTTGATGCATTATATATGGTAATGCCTGTCATGGTGAAGATGTATGATATAACAAAGAATCCATTATATTTGGAGAAATTACATCAATACCTTACAGTAACAGACAGCATTATGTATGATAGGGAAGTTGGTCTTTATTATCGTGATGCTAAATATCCGTATCCGTTTCATAAAACAATAAACGGAAAAAAAGATTTCTGGTCACGGGGAGATGGATGGGCATTTGCCGCATTTGCTAAAGTACTGAAACAATTGCCGGCAGAGGATAAGTATCGTGAAGAATATATAACTCGTTTTCAGACAATGGCAAAATCTATTGCTGCCTGTCAACAGCCTGAAGGCTATTGGACACGTAGTTTAATAGATCCGGAACAAGCTCCGGGTCCTGAAACAAGTGGTACTGCTCTTTTTACTTACGGCTTTCTGTGGGGAATTAATAATGGATTGCTAAATGCGGATATTTATTCGCCTATTGTAGAAAAGGCTTGGAACTATCTTAAAACAACAGCATTGCAAGCTGATGGAAAAATCGGATATATTCAACCTGTCGGAGAAAAAGCAATACCAGGGCAGGTGGTGGATGCTAATTCATGTTTCAATTTTGGAATAGGAGCTTTTTTATTAGCTGCTTGTGAACGAGTACGTTTCTTACAATAAAAAGGTAAAGAAGATGAATAAGTTTATTTTAATTGGATGTACGATATTATTTTTGTTTTTCTCTGCCGATTTGTGCGCTAAGCACAAGACAAAGAAAATGGCTGATCGTGAAATATGGTGTGATGTCATGTATCGGATGGCTGCACCGGTATTAAGTAATATCAGTGAAGGAAAATTGCAAAAAAACATGCAACTTGAATTAAGTCCTACGTGGGATGGACGTGACCGGCGAGTTTCTTATATGGAATGTTTCGGACGTTTAATGGCTGGTCTTGCACCATGGCTTTCGCTACCAGATGATGATACAGCGGAAGGTATTCAGCGAAAACAGTTAAGAACTTGGGCATTGCAAGGATATAAAAATGCTGTGGATCCCTTATCTCCTGATTATTTACTTTGGAGTGAAAATTTCCAAACATTGGTAGATGCGGCTTATATAGCTGAGAGTTTTATTAGGGGATATAATTCACTTTGGATGCCACTTGATGAGGTAACAAAAGAACGATATATAAATCAATTTGTTGCATTAAGGCGGATTAATCCATTATATACTAATTGGTTGCTGTTTTCATCTACTATAGAAACATTTCTTCATAAAGTAGGAGCGAAAGCAGATTATTACCGCATAGATTCTGCCTTGCGAAAAATTTCAGAATGGTATATTGGTGATGGATGGTATTCGGATGGTCCTTCATTTGCCTTTGATTATTATAACAGTTTTGTTATTCATCCTATGTTTTTTGAATGCGTGGAAGTTCTTACTGATGGTGGAAAGAAAAAACGGGAATGGGCGGGAACAACTTTTGCTCATGTTACTAAACGTATCCAACGTTATAGTATTATTTTGGAACATCTCATATCTCCTGAAGGAGCATTTCCTGTATTTGGTCGTTCCATAACTTATCGCACAGGGGTACTTCAACCTTTAGCATTGATAGTTTGGAAAGGATTGTTACCAGAAGAACTTAGTAATGGTCAAGTAAGAACAGCAATGACTGCCGTTATAAAACGTATGTTCGCTGATGGACAAAACTTTAATGAAAAAGGATTTCTCACATTGGGATTTAACGGTAAGCAGCCGCATACGGCTAATGTATATACTAATAATGGAAGCCTTTATTTAGCATCTTTAGCATTTTTGCCATTGGGCTTGTCAGCCGATCATCCTTTTTGGACTTCCCCTAGTGAATCTTGGACTTCCAAAAAGGCTTGGGAAGGAGAAGAATTTCCTAAAGATCATACATATTATGAAAAACACTCAATGAATTACCAGTAAAAAAATAATGTATGCAGTATAAAGTATTATTCAAGAGATGCTTGTTGGCTATAGTGGTAATGTTTGTCGTTACCTCTTTACAAGCGCAGCGGGAAATGAAGACTATCAATGATAATTGGGAATTTCGGAAATCTATAGATGAATCATGGGAATCTGTCAATCTCCCCCATACTTTTAATATAGATGCTTATCAACAACGAAATTATTATCAAGGTAAGGGATTCTACAGGCGTACTCTCGTTTTACCGGAAATTGTTGCGGAACGTCGTTATTATATGAAAATAGATGCTGCTAGTAAGGCTGCTAATATTAGAGTGAATGGAAAGGAAGTAGGCAGTCATGTAGGTGGTTATACAGCTTGTATTGTAGATATAACAGAGTATATCAGAAAAGAGAATTTGATAGAGATTACGGTTGACAATGGGAGAAAAGATATTACTCCTATATCGGCAGATTTCACTTTTTGGGGGGGGATCTACAGAGATGTATGGCTCATATCTACTCCAAAACAACACTTCAATATGAGCAATATGGGATCTGATGGAATTTTTATTAGTACTCCAGTAGTGAATGAAAAAAGAGGAGTATTGAAAGTAAAATGTGAAGTGACTAATGATTCTCATGAAAGTTCTATATTGGAAGTCAGAAGTGCAATTTATAGTCCGCAAGGAAAACTTTTGCAGACTATTAAACAAAAACAAAAACTTAAGAGTGGCGAAACCTATATTTTTGAAAACACATCTGGTGCTATTGAGAGTCCTGATTTGTGGAGTCCAGAAACTCCTTCACTTTATTTGGTAAAAACTACCTTGGTAGATCCGAAGTCAGGAAAGCTATTGGATGAAAAAAATCATAAGGTGGGATTTCGCTGGTTTACCTTTGATGGAAGTAAAGGTTTTTTCCTTAATGGAAAATCTTATAAATTACGTGGACTCAATCGTCATCAAGATCAAGCTCCGGCAGGGGTAGCTTTAGATGACGAAGCCCATCGACGAGACATATTTTTAATGAAAGAGTTGGGATGTAACTTTATTCGTATTTCACATTTTCCACAAGATGATGCAATATTGGAAATGTGTGACGAATTGGGACTATTGGCATGGGAGGAAATTCCTATCATTAATATTGTACCGAATACACCTGGATATGATGATAATTGTGAATATAATCTGCGTGAGATGATTCGCCAGCATTATAATCATTCATCTGTTATAACATGGGGATATATGAACGAAATTCTTCTTACTGCTCCTTCCATTGGTAAACCTGAGTGGCTAGCATGTAAAGAGCGCACGGTAAATCTAGCACAACGACTGGAAGCCGTTCTGAAAGAAGAAGATCCAGGAAGAGCCAGTGTTATGGCATTTAATATGACCAATCTATACAATGAAATAGGTTTGAATCTAGTAGACGTAGTAGGTTGGAATTTATATCATGGTTGGTATGTTGATAAATTAAAAGATTTTAATGCATGGTGTGAAGATCAACATCGTCGTTACCCTGACCAACCTATGATTATCAGTGAATGGGGAGCAGGCAGTGACAAGCGGCTGCATTCCACTCAAGGACGTGCCTTTGATTTTAGTATCGAATATCAACAAACGTATATAGAACATTATCTTCCTTTTATAGAGAATACAGAATGGATTAGTGGATGCGCTTATTGGAATTTCATTGATTTTAATGTGGCTCGCCAGGAGTCAATGCCTAGAGTAAACAATAAGGGATTGGCTTATAATAACCGTATATGGAAGGATGTGGCTTACTATTTTAAGGCTATGTGGCGGAAAGATATTCCAGTAATAAGAATTGCCAGCCGTGATTGGGAAATGCGTACTGGGGAAATAAATAAGCCACAGTCCATTAAAATTTATTCAAATATGCCGGAAGTGGAATTGTTTATTAACGGACAATCAATAGGATGTCAAAAGATAGCTAATTGTCACACTGTCTTTAATGTAATTTTACCGGAAGGTATATCAGTTCTTATGGCGCAAGGAATCAAAAATGGGAAAACAGTTCAAGATGCTATGACAATTCAGTTCAAGTCACTTCCTAATATAGCTGAAGGAGATGAATTGGCAATTAATGTAGGAAGTAATTGTTACTTTACGTCAGATATCAGTAATCTTACTTGGTTACCTGATCAACCTTATACTGCGGGAGGTTGGGGATATATAGGTGGAAAAGCGCATAGCACTACCTCTGAAATTTATAATACTTTAGATGGGCCAATATACCAGACGTGGCGTGAAGGAAACTGGAGTTATAAAATCGATGCTCCTATAGGAGAGTATGAAATAGAACTGCTTATAGCAGATGTTACTAAACCTGCTGCTCAGTTGGCCAATCTTTTAAATAAGAATAAAGAAGAAAAGCATTCGGGAGAAACACGTTTTCATATTTCCATTTGTGGAAAACAAGTAGAAACTAATTTTTCTCCAATTGATGGAGGAAAGCATCGTACTGCCTTTAAGCGTCGCTATATTATTCGAAACGAACATGATCATATTGTTATTAGTGCAGGGGCAGTGAAAGGAGAACCGTTTTTAGCTGGTATTAAGGTACGGAAACTTTGATATGTGACAAAAGAGTCTTAAAAAGAAAGAATTTGTCTCAAAACACTTTTGATACGGATTCTTTCTTTTTAAATAGTGCAATTTATTGTCCGTACTGTACTATTGATCATAATAAAGTATTGTTATTGTTTATTCTAGTTTAGTATTTCAGAGAAAAAATGTTGAACTCATAAATTGCCGTAATGGAAAATACTTTGGATGAATAATAAAAAGGAATTGTACTATAATACAAAGAAATGAACAGGAATCCATAGTTACTATAATTTTATGTTCCGATATTTGCATGGAATTTATAGTAGATGAAAAACATGAATAAAAAAATTAAGTTATTAGGCATTCTGATGACTGTATCATTTCTATGTTGTTATGCCCAGACAAAAGAGTTCGATCCTTCTCTGGCTCCTAATGTAACCATCGTGAGCCGGCAATCTCAGGAGGAATGGAACAGTCGCTATATGTGGTATCCGGGACAACTGGCTGCTTTCTACCAGCAACAATGTGCCCGTATCTCAAAAGAGCGTTGTGTCAATGTATCCGGGTAAATTTTTTGCAAAGAATAATCATGTCTGGTTCAGAAAAGAGGTAAGATTGAAAAAGGAAAGTAGTCTTTGCTGGGAGGGCCCGTCGGATATTGTTCTTTATATAAATGGTGTAAAACAGTCTGTTTCCGGTAAACAGGTTATTTTACCCGTGGGCAGATCCTCTTTATTGTTTGAGGTGACAACGGATGACTCATTACCTTGTATCATTCTGAAAGGGGCGGGACTGGAAAATCCGGATGAATGGCAGGTCAGCATGGATAAAGAGCATTGGACAATACCCGAGAGTGCCGTCATGTATAATAAACCGGGCGTGTTGCCGGATGCTCCGCAAGATATGACAGCCCGGATTAAACCTTCACAAATACTCCCCATGCGCAATGCTGAGATGCAAGGTAAAGACGGAATTAGTATCGGAAAGAATGGTTATGTCCTCATCGACTTTTTCCATCTTGAGATTGGAACACTGACCTTTCAAGCGAAAGGAAAGGGAACTATAACCGTACGCGTTGGCGAAACTCCCGAAGAAGCACTGGAACGGGATGATAAGAAACTGGAACAATATCCATTGGCTCCTGTTACCTTGTCAGAAGAAGGAGGCACCATCACTTTGCCGGAACGCGCTCTCCGATATGTTTCACTGGAATGCGACAAGGGGGCTGAGATTACCTCCCTTCGTTTTGATGCGTCATTGTGGCCGGTAGAGCACCAGATGCAGTTTGAAACGGATGATGATTATGTGAACAACCTGTTCAAAATGAGCAGTGCGACATTGCATACTAGTATGCACCGCTTTTATCTGGACGGGGTGAAGCGTGATTTTCTTCCCTGGTCCATGGATGCGCTGGTCAGCACCCGGCGGGGATTATCTTTTCGGTGACCAGCAGGTGTCAAAAAACGGAATTTCCATAGCACTGATGCCGCTTGATCCGCAGAAATCAGATATAGGGATTCCTGATTATCCGTTGCATGCCCTGTTCGGCCTGAAACAGAACTATCTGCGTTTCGGTGACTTGACCACTTCCCTTCAATACAAAGACCGCATCATCCAGTTGCTTGATTTTTATGCCTCCATCGTGGATGAGAATGGTTTTGTACACGGCAATTATGGAGACAGACAGTTCGGTTATACCCCCGGATGGTCCACTTATAACGGTCCTGCCCGGAAAGGGGTGGCGGCCTATGCCCAGATCATGCTCTATTATAATTATGTGACCGGAGCTTATTTCGCGGATCTGTGGAAGGAGAGTGCATTGGCGGACAGATACCGCAAGTTGGCCCGGAATCTGAAAAAGAAGATTTTTGAACATTTTTGGGATAATGACCGGAAAGTCTTCATCAACGGTACAATGAATGACAATGTGACTGTGGACAAGCGTATTTCGCATCATGCCCAATATTGGGGAATACTGGCCGATATCTTTCCCAAAGAACATTATGACAACCTGTTTGAAAATGTTCTGCCGAATTTGCCGAACTATTATGAGGTGGTCAGTTATGAGAAAGGTTATGAGTTTCTGGCTTATGCCAAAGCCGGGCGGATAAAAGAGTTATGGGATCATATCTATGGTGTGTTCGGCGACTGGATGGATCAGGGACATACCCGTTTCCCGGAGAACTTTATGATGAACGCCTCCAGGGCCCGTCAACTGGTATTTTATAATCGTCCGTACGGCCTGAGTCTTTGTCATGGGGCGAATGGAGTCCCGGTAGTGGTAGGCGCATTGAACGGTCTTATCGGTTTCAGCCAGTCTTCGATGAAGACGAATGAATATACCATTAAACCGGAGTTACTCCATTTGAAGTGGATTCATTCCAGAATTCCGGTAAAGGAAGGATATATTGTCTTGAAACTGAATGCCGAGGGGGAGAGCACTATTGACATTCCGGCAGGATGTACAGTCAGAATTATAAAAAAGATCGGAAAGAAGCCACTGGTACTGAGAGAACAGGGCGGGTACAGCTTTCGGTTGAAGGACTGAGCGTTGAATAGAAAAAAGTGTCTGTTCAATAGCCATATTCTTTATTAAGTCATTCTTAATGTACTTGATTAAACCGACAAGTTGCAAGTTCTTGAATTTCTTCCTAGCTTTGTATTCGTTTGTTTTCAACAGGAGTACTTGCGTGAAGAATATGAAAAACATAGGAAGGATAGTATTACCAATCATTATTTTGTTATTGACTGTGCGGATAAATGCCGTTCCGGTCAAAGCATTTGATATGATAGTAAGAAACCTTCCTAATTCGGAACAGTTGCCGACCAAAGAATTGCTTTGTATCTTCCAGGATTCGGAAGGATATATGTGGTATGGCACTGAGGGGGGAGGTTTGTGTCGTGATGATGGATATATGGTGAAAGTGTTCCGTTCTGATTTCAAAAATCCGGGAATCTTGGAAAACAACAGTGTGACGTGTATTACTGAAGACGGTGAAGGGAAAATATGGTTTGGAACGAAGCGTGGCGCCTATATTTTGTCAAAAACAGATTATGAGATAAGGGCGCTTGCTGATGAAACGATAAAGAGCTGGACTATAACTACAATGACAGCGACGTCTGATGGTACGATCTGGATTTCGACTAACAGGCATTTGTTTCGATACAATGAGTCAGGGGAAAGAACCGGAAAATACATTCTTAAATGGAAAGGACGGGAGAATACCGTCAATTCTATTTATGAGGATAAGAAAAAGACTGTTTGGGTAACTCAAGCAAAAGGCGGGCTTTTTTGCTATGATAAGGTAAAGGACTCTTTTATTTCATATCCTTGGCCCTATGATGAGTATCCCACAAGCATGACGGAAGATCATAACACTCCGTATTATTGGGTTACTACTTGGGGAAAAGGAATTGTACGTTTTGACCCCAAGGCACAGGATACGGACAAAATGTTTGGATTGCAAACAGTGGATAATGCGTCTTCTAACTCCGATACCCGAAAGCTTCATCATATCATACAAGATTCTGTTAAGGGATATTTGTGGGTGACTGCGGCAGATAACTTATATGCCTATAAAATAACGGCCGATGCATCCTTGGATAAGGTGGATCTCTCCCGTTTATTATCAGCTGACAGGAAAATCCTCACAAAGATTCTTTCCGATCAATCCGGAAATTTATGGGTGACAGGTTATTATCCTTCTTCTTTCATTATTTCTTTTCTACCCAATGAAGTGCTTCCTTTGTCTATGGAAGGGGTAAAGCAAAATCTGGGGGTAATCGCATCTCCTATGCAGTTTTCTCAAGAGAAAAATTATTATTGGATCAGGCAAAAGAAATTGGGGCTGTATGCTTATGATCCCCAAAGAGATCGTATGTCTGTTGTTAAGAATGACAGGGAGCTTTCTTTTTTCTTTGAGAGGCCATCGGATAGAGAGGGAATCTATATGGTAAGGGATCATTCGGTAATTTTAATTCGGTATAAGGAGGACCGGCTTTTTGAATCCATCGTATGTACCATACCCATTAAACAAGGTGAGCGTATCCGTGCTTTGCATGATGACCGTCGTGGGAATCTTTGGATAGGGACTACTTACCATTTATTCCGGTATAGCTTGGAGGAAGGCCGATTGACTACAGTTTGTGATGATGTTGGTTTTATAAATGCTATCGTTTCGTCTAATGAAGGAGTTGTTTATTTTGCAACTGAAAGTAGAGGGTTGTGGAGAATTTCCGGAGAAAGCCGGTTGCAAATAAAGGATACAGGAGAAAATTATTCGGTATTGACTGTCGCACCGGACAACAATCTTTGGGTGGGTACTAAACAGGGCAATGTGTATAGTTATTCTCCGGATACGAATGATTTTATTTCCCGGACAAAAGATTGTGGATTGACAGGGGATGCTGTGTTGGATATAAAGTCGGATGACGATGGGAATCTTTGGATTCTTACATCACAGCGGGTGATGGTCTATCATCCCGGAACACATATCTTTACTATGATGTCTTGTACTGATTCTTGGATAAATCTGGAAGATTTCCAGTCATTGTATAAAGATCCTCGGGGAGAAATGAGTGTGGGTGGACGAGGTGGAATTGTGACTTTTCCTCACTATAATGAAAAAAAGAGGAGGATACCTGAGCCAACGGTGTGTTTGACATCCGTCGAAATGAATAACACCTCTGAAATCGGGGTGGATAATCAAAAGAAAATAAGCCTGTCTCCTCATGAGAGAAATGTGAAATTGTTTTTTTCTACTTTTGACCATTTGAATACGAATAAGGTAAGATATGCTTATCGTTATAAACAAAGAAACGATAATTGGCTAGTATCGGCTTGTCTGATTTGTCAAAGGGGGAATTTGAACTGGAAGTCCGTGCTACAGATGAGAATGGGCTGTGGAGTAAGAGTACATTGACGGTCATGATCCAATGTTTGCCTGCTTGGTATGAAACAGGCTGGGCGTATTTGTTTTATGTGCTTGTTGTTTTATCGGTTGTTTGGGGATTGGGCCGGATGTATATGAAATTACGGGAGTCCATTGTTGCACAGACTGTTCTGCCATTGGAACAAAATCCGGAGCAAAGGCAAGAGATAGATCCATTGCCGGAAGAAGGAAAAGTAGAAGCGAATTCTATTTCAGCATCTGATGAGCAATTAATAAGGAAGGCATTGGATATGGTTGAGAAGAACCTTAGTAATCCTGAATATTCCATAGAAGATTTAAGTAGGGATATGTGCATGAGTCGTGCTACTCTTTACCGGAAGATTACATCTATCACCGGAAGTTCGCCTTCTGATTTCGTGAAGAATGTACGTCTTCGTAAAGCTGCCGAATTATTGAAAGAAGGAGGGCTTTCCATTGCTGAGATAGCTGATCAGGTTGGTTTTAATACGCCTAGTTATTTCACAAAATCATTCAAGAAACTGTTTGGGGTGTTGCCTACACAATATAATAAGTGATGTTTTAGTGATAAGAAGGAGATGGCTTTTGTGGCAGTTGATAGAGGAATAATTATAAATATGATTCATAAAGTTCAATTAAAGTGTATAAATTTCCATGTTAATGAACAAAAATACATTTTTGGGCTTTATAAATAATGATATATTTGTAAAATGCTGCTTGGATATTTCAGATTGAAAGAAATAAGGTACTCATTTTACATTTAAGACCATGAAAGAACTAAAGATGTACATCGATGGGCGATTCATCGAAAACCAATCCGATAAGTGGATTGATGTATTGAACCCTTCTACGGAAGAAGTGATATCTAAAATGCCTGATGGCACACCGGAAGATGCACGTGCTGCTATAAATGCTGCCGTGAAGGCACAGCTTTCTTGGGAGAGTCTTACCTCTATTGAACGTGCCGGCTATTTAACTCGGATTGCACAAGGTATCCGCAAGCGGGAACAGGAATTGACTGATATTATTATCCGGGAGGGTGGAAAAACAAGAGGATTAGCTAATGTAGAGGTGTTATTTACGGCTGATTACCTTGATTATATGGCTGGATGGGCCCGTCGCTATGAAGGGGAAATCATTCCTAGTGACCGTCCTCACGAAAATATATTTGTCTTTAAGAAACCTATTGGGGTGACAACAGGCATCCTGCCTTGGAATTTTCCTTTTTTCTTGATTGCCCGTAAGGCCGCTCCTGCTCTGTTGACGGGGAATACAATTGTGGTAAAGCCGAGTCAGCTGACACCGGAAAACGCGTATGTTTTCGCACAGATTGTAGATGAAGTTGGGTTGCCTAAAGGTGTATTCAATCTGGTGAACGGTCGTGGTTCGGTGATTGGACATGAACTGGCTGCTAACCCTAAAGTAGGTATGGTTAGTCTGACCGGAAGTGTGGAGGCTGGAATACAGACCATGGCAGCCGCTTCTGCCAATGTGACGAAGGTTTCTTTGGAATTGGGAGGGAAGGCTCCCGGTATTGTAATGCCGGATGCAGATTTGGATTTAGCTGTAAAATCCATTATTGCTTCGCGTGTTATTAATACAGGACAGGTATGTAATTGCTGTGAGCGCGTGTATGTACATTCTAGTATAAAAGAGGCTTTCCTTGAGAAACTGTTGGCAGGATTCAAGCAGGTGAAAGTGGGTGATCCGAATCAGTATACAGACCTCAATATGGGTCCGTTGATTGATGCCAATGCACTGAAATCAGTAGAAGAGAAAGTGAAAAAAGCTATTGAGCAGGGAGCTGAGTTGCTATGCGGTGGTCATCGTATCGGTACTAAAGGATATTTCTTTGAACCGACGATTTTGATTAATTGTACCCAAAAGATGGATATTATTCAGGAAGAAACTTTTGGACCGGTACTTCCGGTTGTTGAGTTTACAGAGGTGGAAGACGCCATTGCCTGGGCTAATGATTGTGAATATGGGCTGACTTCTTCTATTTATACCCAGAACCTGGATATGACATTCAAATTGATTCGTGCGTTGAAATTTGGTGAAACTTATGTGAATCGTGAGAATTTTGAGGCGATGCAGGGATTCCATGCCGGATGGCGTAAATCTGGTATCGGCGGCGCGGATGGTAAACATGGGCTGGAAGAGTATTTGCAGACGCAGCTGGTTTATTTGGAAACTAAAGGCTGATTCTCATCATTATTCTATGTAGGATTGTCTCGGGATATAATTCGTATTTTATGTCTCGAGATACATCTTGTTATATGATGGATATTTATTATTGATTTGGATTGATACTTTAAGAAGTATAGAGTACAAAATACTTGTTGTTTCGTCCTGTTGGAAAAGGTTTATTCATCATAAAACAGCATGCTATGAAATTGTTTTTTTCCTTCGTTTTTGCCTTATTGGCTTTTACAGCTTGTACAAAACCCGAAAAGGAAGTCTATATCTTCACTTCTCATCGTGAGCCGGCATTGGACGGGTTACATTATCTTTACAGCTATGACGGCTATCATTGGGATAGTATCGCAGGTTCATGGTTGAAACCGGAAATAGGAAATAAGACTCCTTATTATAATTATTTCACTAAACAGACCGAAGAACAGAAATATGCTCCCAATTCGATGATGCGTGATCCGTCCATGACCCAAGGCCCGGATGGAACTTTCCATTTAGTGTGGACAATCAGTTGGAATGGAGAACAGGGATTTGGTTATGCCAGTTCTAAAGACTTGATTCATTGGAGTGAACAACGCGAAATTAAAGTGATGAAAGACTCTTTGACTAACAATGTGTGGGCACCGGAAGTTTTCTATGATGATGAAAAGGAACAGTTCATCGTTGCCTGGTCTTCTGCCATTCCTGTAGAAAGATATACGGCAGCCGATAGTTTGGGAGCTAATAAAAGTCACCGTGCCTATTATACCACGACCAAGGATTTCCAAACGTTTACTCCTGCAAAGGCGTTTTATGATCCGGGATTTAATTCTATTGACGGATTTATAGTAAAGCGTGATAAAAACGACTATGTATTAATTATAAAAGACAATCGCAAGCCTGGTTACAGTGATTTGTTCTGTGTATCCGGGCCATCGGCAGAAGGACCTTATGCTGATCCGTCAGTAAAATTTGCACCGACTTACTCTGAAGGTCCGTGTGCCGTGAAAGTAGGTGATGAATGGTTGATTTATTTTGATGTTTATCGGGAAGGACGGTTTGGAGCCGTGTCTACAAAAGACTTCAAGAACTTTACTCCCATTGACGATCAGATTTCTATTCCACAAGGACATAAGCATGGTACTATCATAAGAAGTTCCCGAATCAGTTTTACTCAACCTGAAAGAGGAGGAAGCTAAAAGATTCCCTCAAAAAGACTAGTTATTACCCAGAATTGTCTGCTTGAATAAGTTACTTTGGGCTTTTGAAATTTATAAGATGAATGCACAAATGAAAAACAAGAATCTAGTATTATTATTCCTTCTTCTGATGGTGGAAGGAGGGCTGCTTTCGGCAGCAGCACAGAGCAAATCGTCGGTTTATAAGCCTTGGAGTCATGGACAACTGAAAGTAAGTAAAGAGAACCGTTATCTGATGAATGCGGACGGAACTCCTTTTTTCTGGTTGGGGGATACGGGATGGCTGTTGCCCGAGAAACTGAATAGAGATGAGGCTGCTTATTATCTGGAACATTGTCGTCAGGCAGGTTTCAATGTGGTGCAGGTACAGACTATAAATGGAGTTCCTGCCATGAATTTCTATGGCCAGTATTCCATGATAGATGGTTTCAATTTTAAGAATATAGACAGAAAAGGAGTTTACGGGTATTGGGATCACATGGATTATATTATTCAGAAAGCTGAGCAGAACGGCATTTACATAGCGATGGTATGTATCTGGGGAGGGCTTGTGCGCTCCGGAAAGATGAATGTTGAAGAGGCCAAAGCGTATGGTAGATTTTTAGGTGAACGATATAAAGATGCCCCTAATATTATTTGGGTAATCGGTGGAGATACTTATGCTGACCGGAATACTGAGATTTGGGAGGCGTTGGCGAATAGTATTCTTGCTGTGGACGAGAATCATATAATGACCTTTCATCCGTTTGGTCGTACATCCAGTGCTACCCATCTGAATAATAAGGAGTGGATGGATATGAATATGTTCCAAAGTGGACACAGGCGTTATGGCCAGAAAAAAGGAGATGGTGATACTTCTGTTGCAGGATTGGAGGAAGACAATTGGCGTTATGTA
>SCPP01000459.1_pt1 | contig 31376 bp, 35 predicted proteins | sample 6106811 | NCBI WGS metagenome assembly SCPP01 (sample SAMN10720449, study PRJNA508395) | human gut metagenome | isolation source: Participant 2 stool, 15 month | host: Homo sapiens | collected 2018
GGTTTTATGAAAACAGAAAGAAATATACAACTGAAAATATGGGTAACCAACGAGGAGCGAAAGCTGATTGAACATAAAATGTCGCTTGTACCGACAAATCAAATCGGGCATATTTGCGGAAAATGGCGATTGACGGATATATATATACAACCGATACGAAAGACATTCAGGCTATGAATAAGGAATTGCAGCGGATCGGCAGAAACATAAATCAGATAAGAAAGCGTGTCAATTCCACAAGCAGCATATATATGACTGATATTGAGGAATTGAAAGAGGATTTACAGAATATATGGCGGTTACAAAGAACCATCCTATCAACTCTACGCTAAAAGCAATACGGTATATCTGCAATCCTGAAAAGACAGACGGAACGCTGCTTATCGACTCTTACGGCTGCACGCCTGAAACTGCCGATATTGAGTTTGAATGGACAAGAAAAGGCAAAGGACAACAGCAAAGAGAGTCATCTTGCAAGACATTTTATACAAGCCTTTGAGCCGGGCGAAACAACGCCGAACAGGCCCACGAAATCGGGAAAAATTAGCTGATGAAATTCTGGGCGGCAAGTACGAATACATTTTAAGCACGCACATAGACCGGGGCACATTCACAACCATATCATTTTTAATGATGTGAATTTTGTTGATTACAGGCACAGCCATATCAATAAAAATGGTATTACGATACACGCAAAATAAGCGACCGTCTTTGTGAGGAATACGGGCTGTCTGTTATTCCGCAAAACGAGAATAAAGGCAAAAGCTATATCGAATATACGGCGGCAAACACAAGGTACAAGCTATAAGGTACAGCTTAAAGCGGATATTGACAAAGCTGTCCGAAAGTCGCTCGATTATTCCGATTTTCTGCTGCGTATGGAAATCGCCGGATATGAAGTAAAGAAAGGTAAATATATTTCATTCCGAGCCGCAGGGCGTGAGCGGTTTATACGGGGCAAAACTCTGGGAGGTTATTATACAGAGGATTCCATAAAAGAACGCATTGCAAAGAACGCTATACACCGTCCGAAAAGACAGCCGCCGTATCAACCTTATTATCGACATTCAGAATTGTATCAAGGCACAGGAAAGCAAAGGCTATGAGCATTGAGTAAAATATATAACTTAAAGCAGGCGGCAAAACTTTGAATTTCCTGACCGAAAATAATCTGACTACCTATGAGGATTTAGAAACTGCCGCAAATAAAATACACTCTGATTTTGACAATACGACACAAAAGATAAAGGCGGTTGAAAAGACTATCGGCGAAAATGCGATGCTGATAAAACAGCTTGAAATATATCGGCAGTACAGGTCTATATATCTGAAACTGCAAAAGGTAAAACAAAGAAAGCTTTACACAGAAATTCCAAAGAGAGCTGATTTTATACGAGGCTGCCGAAAGAAATCTGAAAGGCAAAAATCCGCCGCCGCTTGAAACTCTTATAAAGGACAACGGGGATCTGTCGGAACGGAAAGCAAAACTGTATAAGGAATACAAAAAGCTGAAAACAAAATCCGCCGAAATCGAGGTTATCCGTTCAAATGTTGATACGCTTCTTAACCGTCCGAGAGAACGCAATAATGAAATCGAAAAATAAATTGTAGCGCAAATGTAGCCTTATAGGGCTGGGCGCAAAAATATTGTGATATAATAAATATAACTAAAAGGTTTAGGAGGTACAGCCTTATGAAGAAAAATCAAAACATTTTAACGGCAGCGGCAATTTCAGCCGCAATTACAAGTACAACATACGCCGCAGAAATCCCGGTCGAGTGTGCACCGGAAAATGCAACACCGGAAAGCATTCCAATAACAGAAAATCTGATTAGTCCGATTCTTGACGAGGTGCAAAACGGTTTAGGTTATCAGCCTGCTTGGTGCAAAGCTCATAACGCAGTATTTAACGCCGTGCTTGCAAATGAAACAGGCGGTTACGGTTATCTTGATTTAGCCGCTGTCGCACGGAACGCACTCATATATTACCGTGATGTTTATTTAAGACCTGAATACTATGCGGAAAAGGAAGCGGCCGCAAAAGCTCTTTGTCAGACTTGATATGTGAGGTTGAGAATGGCACAAAGATTATGACGCCGCGCTCAAAGAGGCATACACAAAAATCTATCAGACAATAAATCCCGCCTATGTTCCAAATGAGGAAATCGGTATTGACCGAATATATTTAGATATTCCCGCCGCCGATACCGTAATGTTTACACAGGCAAGAAAGCTGCTCAAAGAAGCGCAGACAAGGAGTGTTCAAAAATGACAAGAACGGATATTTTAATACGGTTTATAAAAAAGAGTATAGTACCGATAATAACCGCCATACTTTTATATAACCTGTTCGCCGGGCTTTGCATAGCAAACGGAATTTGAATTATATGTATCTTTTATGCTTTGCGGAATACCTTTCGGAATACGGTTTATGTTCACACTGCCGGTCTTTATCGGCGATCCGCCGGCATTTTATGACTGCTGCCAACATAGCAATAGGTGCCGTAATCGGCGGCATAATCTTAATATGGAAATTGCTTTGTCGCCGTCTGCTATGTGCCGTACACCGCTGTTAAGCTGATAACTGCATAGTAAAACAACGCCCCTGCATTTTGATATGCAGGGGCGTTTATCAATCTGTATTTCCTCTTACGGTAAAATATAACGTTTGGTCGAAACGCCGTTCCGGCATCAGCCGTTCTATATATCCGGGTTCGATAATTTCGCTTAAAACAGACTTGTTTAATGCAAGATTTTATGCGGTCGGAAGTTACATATTTACGCCACAAAGAGCCTCAATAGCAAATTCTTTATCAGTCTGATTATCAAAAGCCATTTGTCGGTATATGTCGGCGGTAATGAATTTTGCCCGATTTACTCAATTCCCACAAGCAACGGCAAGCCTTGCCGAAGCGCGCATACCGCGTTTCATTTTCTCGGAGGGCTTGTTTGAGTTATCGAGAAAAGTCTTGAAAAGGCATAGTCGCTCCAAACAACAATATCAAAGGCTTGGTCGGCGAGTATTGGCGACTGCCCGTCAGTTTTCCAAAGAGTCTGCATTAAAAGCGGTTTTGATTTTATAGTATTTGTATTGAAAGCGTCTATCGCACTGCATAACTGCGGCATTTTATGCGTCATTTCATAATCGTTATCCCACATTTGAATTGACGAGCAAGCCGTCTCGAATATTTTACGGCTCTTGAATTATTCTTTACAGCGTCAAACATTCCCAATGCGCAGTATGAAGTTGTGGCAGAGCGTATTACAAGTTCCGAGCCCCATTGTTCAGGCGGCTGCTTGCTTGTAGCGGAGGTAGGAATAACAGTTAATTTAACTCCAACGGCGACAGATAATTATTATCCATATCAGTTACCACTAAATCTATGCCGTCTATTCTATCAAAGAATATTGCTGATAAGGCTCGAACACCGACTCGAAACAAAATTTTAATTCCCTAACTGGTCTGTTTTGACAGTTTAATACCTTTCTCATTGAAATGGTGGAAGGCACAACCCGTAACTTGCCGTTGACTTTTTCTAATTGTATGTAAATTGCGGGAATATCGTTATCAAGCATATAACACGCCGTTGCCGTAGGAAAGCTGGAATTAAAACAGTTCTTTCCCCAATGGTCGTCCGCCGAACGATTTGAATTATATATACCGTATAAACCGTTTGCCATTATATCGCCCCTTTTAATTTTTATTAAATCGACGTCAAACTATTGACGCCAACAGTTTTGGTGTATAATTATTATAATTATAACATCTCTTCAAAAATAAAGATGTATCAGCGAAAAAGTTTGAATGGAGGAATATTTTGTGAAAACTGTTGATTTATTTGCGGGCTGCGGCGGTCTTTCCCTCGGTTTCCAAAATGCCGGATATGATATTGCCGCTGCGTTTGAATTTTGGGATATTGCGGCTGACTGTTACGAACAGAATTTTTCGCACCCCGTTTATCGAATAGATTTATCCGATACGGACAAGGCTGTTTCCGTAATTGAGAAAATATGTCCTGACGTTATTATCGGAGGTCCGCCCTGTCAGGATTTTTCCCACGCGGGAAACGGATAGAAGCCGGCAGAGCAAGTTTAACGAAATCCTACGCAGAAATTATCGGCAGAATAAAACCGAAATACTTTGTTATGGAAAATGTGGACAGAGCGGAAAAGCAATACCTTTGCCGAAGCACGCGAAGTTTTCAAATCCGCAGGCTACGGAATCACTCAAATGGTGCTTGACGCGTCTTTATGCGGAGTGCCTCAAAACGAAAACGCTTTTTCTGCATCGGCGCACTGAATGAAAAGACGATTTTGCAAAAGACTTTTGCTGGAAAGAATATCGGAACACGCGACAACGTTAAGAGAATACTTTGGTAATTCTCTTGATTTTGAATATTACTATCGTCATCCGAGAAATTACAGCAGACGTGCAATTTTTTCGATTGACGAACCCGCACCGACAATGCGAGGGTAAACCGTCCTGTACCGAAAGGCTATCCTGACACCCCGGCGACGCTTTGCCCGTTAAACGACGATATACGAGCCTTGACTACGCTTGAAAGAGCTCTTATACAAACATTTCCGCCTAATTACAAATGGTGCGGCAACAAAACCGATACCGAACAAATGATAGGCAACGCCGTTCCCGTCAAACTAGCGGAGTTTGTAGCTTCGGCATTAAAGCAATATATTGAGAATAATAATAAAATAACGATAGACAGAGAACACTTTATCGGCTGGCTCATAAACACAAGGCATTTTTCAAAGGGCTGCAAGCGATACGGTTTCCAGAATTAACAGAGCGGATAAAATACACGCTATGTCGGTTGTTCCCGATTCTCTTTATCTGTACGAATTACAGCAAAGCGACGAATTTAACGAACTTTCAGTTTCCGTGCGTTCTCAAATAAAGAGAGCGGCAAATCTGTACAATGACTATGTATCTTCCAACAATTTGGCTTTGAAATAAATAAACCGTGATACCCCGTCCAAATAAGACGAAGCATCACGGTAATTTTATGTAAATGTAGAAAATGAAAGCACCATTTTCGCAGATTTTAGAGGAATTATATTACCCTGTCGGTTTCAGCAGTTAAAACCCTTATTTTACGCTGTTTTAGGCTTATATTTTCTACATGCCCGACCGCCTTTGCGTATATAATTTGCCTTTTGCTTTCGTATTACAATTTTTCTGCATACGGGGCAATACTTGAATTTGTTGTTTGCCGCTTCATACGGCTTTCTGCAATTTTGACAAGTTCGTGTGTTTTCGGTTTTGCAAGCTCAATATATAAATCCTTATCTGCCGGAAGTACGGCAATTCTAAACCATTTACAGATAATATGCGAATAAGTTATACATTGAACGCACGCACGGATCGCCGTCGTCAAGCCTTATGCAATTTCCGTTATCATAATTACAGCACAGCCGTTTTATAAGGGCGTTTACCTTTCTGCTTTGTTTCGAGTAAGGTCTATTCTGTCTTTCATAGCTCCGGCGGCTTGTGCGAGGGCGGTTTTGTCCTCTCGCTCGCCTTGCTCCTTTTGCTTGATTTAACTGCTGCTTGATAGACGGCTTTTGCAATCCTCCGACGGCTCATTATTGATAATGCCGTCAATTTTGTTGTAGTTTTTCTGTCTGCTTTTCTGCCGTTTCAAGATAATTAAAGGGCTTGTCTGCAAACCGTATTTTCGTATCTGTTCAAATTGAGATAATACACCCTTTGCAGCTGTCTGTCTCTGCATAGACTTCTTTTGTAAAGCTGCCGTTATCCAGCATTTCGTGCTGACTGCATACCCAGCCGCTTCCGTACAGGAACGGGTAAAGCGTTAAATTATCCGTTATGTAGGTAAGTGATTTATCGCTGTTGTCATAGTATGCAAAGCCGTTATCACTGAAAAGATATTTTTCGCTTTTACCCAAATATAGCTTATCATCATAACCGACAAATGCCGTCATACCCTTGTAATTGCTTATTGCCGCCGAGCGTGTGTGAACATAATCGAAAAATTTATCGACCTTTTCCCAGCCTGTTTTATCGCAGTAATAGGCGCTATTTTTACCCTTATCGGACAATACAACAATATCCGAAACACTTAAACTGTGTCCGTAAAATCATAAGGGCGGTTTGTGTTAAATTCCGTGAAAATGCTTTCCAATGTTGTATCGGCTTTCATTCGCGCGGAATAAATAAGCTCATAGTTTTCGATAACGGCAGCTGCTTATCTTTTAATCTGCTCCAAGTTCTCAAAGCGCAGCCCTCTTGTGCTGTCGTCATCTTTGAGCTGATATATCATAAAAAGCCTTTTCGGATAGTTTTTCTCAAATTCGCACAGGCTCTTATACGGCTCATTAGCAGAGGTCAAACCCATTTCATTAAAACCTGCTTTATTCTATGAGTTTTACCGTGCAGAATATTGTCCGACAAACTTTTGCATTTCAATAATTTCAGAATACACACGGTCATAGTCGGGGTGATTTGCCCTTAAATACTCGTCAATCCGAACAGCCAGCCCCATAGAATCCTCAATTTCGATTTCCGATAATGCGTCTGTTGTTATGGAATACTCTTTCGGAATTGTATTCAGGTCGCCGCTATATCTTCGGTAAATTCAGAACCGCTGTTTTCCAAAACTCCGTAGCTGTCAAGAAATACGGCTTTATTGTTCTTTTGCACTGTTCGCCATAGTCCCAAAGTTTACAAAGTCCTCCAAATCGCCAAGCTCACCGATTTTATTCCGCTTTCTTCAGCTTTGTATCTGCCGTAGTCGTCATAGTCGGATATGTCGGGAATAAAGCTGTAACACTCCGTATTCAAAGCAAGGTTTATAAGGTCGGCAACGCTCCTTGTATGCTCCTGCGCCTCGACCGCAGCCGTAAACACCTGATATTCGTTATCGTCAAGATTAGATAAAATACCGGCTAAATAATTGAGCTCGTCAATGTTTTCGGTTTCCTTGAACAGTCTTTTGCATTGACGCCGGGCAAATAAAAATCCGCAATTTCAAAATATACTCGCCGGGCTTTGCGTCAAGTTCAAGCCCGATTTCCTTAAAATATATGTCAGTTCCTCTTTGTTTACGGGTAATTCCATTAAAATGCCGGTAATTATCCGGCGTATTTCTGTATTCATAGCCGTTTGCGATTGCTGCCGTAAAATAAAATTCTGCCATAATCACACCTCCAAATCCGCAAAATTTTTATCGGTCATAACGACCAATTTTGAAATAATATCTGCCGCCGTATTTTTCAAATCAGCGTCCTCTATATACGGATTGCTTCTTTGATTTTAACAATAAGTCCCACGCGGTCAGCGGTATTATACATTCCGATTATGTTTTTTTCTTCGTCCGAAAATCGTGTCATAGCGATATATCCTCCTTTCTTTGATTTTGCCGCCTTTTCGGCGCTTTTCCGTTTTAGCCTTTCTTCATTAAGCTGTTTGCGGATTGAGGGCTTTTATCTGTTTTCTGCGCCGTCTTTGCTTTCTGCTCTGATTCTGCCATAGTAGGTGTACCGATAAAATCCTCTTTGCGGCGGCTCCGGCAATTTAACCACACCGAGAGCAGTATTCAAAGATACTCTGCTGTTGTGAACATAATCACACATTGCGCTGTAATACGCCTTATCCGTTTCGGGAACGGTTTTATCTTTCAATGCCATATTTGCCGTTTCCTCAATTTCAGACATACTGATATGCAGACGCAGATACGGAACGAAAAGGTTTAATGCCGTATTTGCACTGTCCGTCACTTCATCGACTCTTTTGTCCTGTTGCCTGCCGTACGGATTCCAAATACCCGGCGTAAGACTTCCTTAAAATGATTTTCTATATGGTTGATAAGCCCGTTTTCACGGTCGCCTATATCGTATCTACCTATATAATTATCACGCATACCGTTATACATATAATCAATGCGGAATTTTGTTTTATCGTAGCCTTGATTTTCGGGATAGCTTTCGTCAAGATATGTGAAAGTTTATCAGCCTTATTAAGCGGCAGTTTCTGCCCGTCCTGCAAGTTTACGCTTCCGACCAAATAATTGTTACTATCGGTTGCTTTGACGGATTTAAGGAATCGGGAATTTCCGCATTAAGCCACATATCATAAATGACCGAATAATCAACCTGCATAAGCTCGGCAAGTTTTGTAAAACACCGTTCTCTGACTACTGTATCGTCAATTCCGATAATACTGTATAAATCATTAGAGGATAACATATCATACAGCTTTTGAAAAGAAACACCCGTGTAGATTTCATCTTTCATCTCGTCGTCCGAAAACTCCGCAGCATACCAAGCGGAAATATCGGAATTTAAGTCAACGGATTTTTCCTTTTCAAGCTCCTTTAACTTCTCGGATATATCCGTAATCATTTCGTCCGCCGTAGTGCGTATCACTTCAAGCGACGCTTTAATTCTGCCGCTTCCTTGCCGCTGCTCCAACCTGCCACATACCCGAAAGAGTAGTCGGAGGTATCAATCCCGAAATGCTGACATACAGTATATGCAATGCTTTCCGCTTGCACTTCACGGGTGCGGTTATCCGGTCTGTCGTCCTCGATAACCTCGTTTTCTTCCTTTTCGGGAAGTTCGTGCAGCTTTGCGTGAGCGATTTCGTGAATGGCGGTTTTATCGTCTGCATTTCCGACAAATCATTACGCACGGCAATTTTTCGGTTAAGTGATAATATCCGTTTGCCGCGCGGTCTATCTTTTCAAGCTCAATAGGGACGGGTGATATTGCCTTTAACGCTTTGAAAACTTTTCGTAGTCCTCAACATTGCCCGTAAGCTGATTCGCTATTGTGGGGATCTCTTTTCCGTCCGTCTGCGACAGGTCAAATACCGTTGTTATCTTAAACGCCGGAACGGTGATTGTTTTTGTGGTGGTACGGTTGCTTCCGTCTGCGTTCAATATCGGATTTCCGTTTTGTCGTGTGCCGTTTCCTCAATTTCTTTTTGTACGGAGCAGGGGCAAGAATTTTGATACCCTTTTCGCCCTTTCTGACAGCACGCTTAAATTCATTTTTCCAAGTGTTAAAACTGGCTATGTACGAAGCGTCCGGCTTCTGCATTAAAATCAATATTGTATTTCGAAACTGTAATTATGGAATTTTGACATTGCCGACAAATACTCTTTGTATCTGTCGCTGTTAAACAAATCCTTAATGCCTTGCTCCAATTTGTCGGTAATTTCCTTGACTTTCTTTTGAGATTTGCCCGTAAATTCAATGGGCATTACTTCTGACATCTGTTACACCTCCAAATCCTTGTTTTTATCCGGCTTAAACGGATTTTCTTGTGCTGTCAAATTCACGGTATCGCTGTGTAAGCTCGGTTATCATACTTTTAATGCCCTGCATAAATTCTTTCGGACTTGATTCGCCTCTGGATATTAAAGAAAGTTTATTTTCCCATTCTGATGTGAGCTGTGCGGATATGAGAGTAAATGGGCAGAACGGAAACAAGCAGTATTCCGTTTTGGTGGGTTATCTGCCGTCCGTTTCTCTGTGCAAATCCTGTTTGCACCAGCTTTTCCAAAATGGCGGCTCTGGTTGCAGGCGTTCCTAAGCCTTTACGCTCTGCGTCGTCCGTTGTCTCTTTTGCACCCGCGTTTCCGACGCCCGCAGAGCAGTGTCGAGGCTCCCGCCGAGACCATTGCAGATAACAGCGTGTCCTCCGTGTACGGTTTCGGAGGCTGCGTATTTTCTTTAAGCCCGGCGCTGCCCTGCGAATAGTTGTCCCTTATAGAATTTCACAAGCTGCACTTCTGCATTATCCGTCTTTGATATATCAGCTTTCTATTGTCCGGCCCTCCGAAACAATTTCCTTGCCCTTTGCCGTAAAGGTATATCCGACGCACTCAAACACAGCAGTAGTGTTTTCATATACATAACTTTCTGCCGACGCTGAAATTATCCGGCATAAAACAAGTTTCAGGATATTCAGCTCACCCGTCGGAATTGCCGACAAATCCGCCTTTTCAATTTCAAGCGTGGGAATAATGGCGTGATGGTCTGATACCTTGCTGTTGCTTATCATACGGGATATTTCGGGAAGAAATCGGGCGCTTTGTCAAACGGTGGTATATCCGCACCAAGACGAATAACCGCCGCTGCCGTTTCCGCCATATCCTCAGTCAAATATCTGCTGTCCGTTCGGGGATAGGTAATAAGTTTCTTTTCGTATAATGCCTGTGAATAATCAAGTGTTTGCTTTGCGGTGTAGCCGTAAATCCTGTTTGCCGCCCTTGCAGCGTTGTTAAATCAAACAGTCTTGGCGGCTGTTCGGTTTTGGTTTCTTTGGTTACTGAACACAAACGGCCTGTGATTTTTCACAAGCCGTTATAATTTCTTTGCCGTATTCTCATTGTCAAGCCGTTCGGTTTCCGCTTTCACGCCGCCAAGCGTGAGTTCAACCGTAAAATACTTTTCTTTTGGAAAAATGTTATTTTGTTATGCCTATCACAAAGCAATGCAAGCGTAGCGCCTGCACTCTGCCGATGTTCAATGTTTTTCCGTAGAGAATTGAAAACAGCCTTGTTGCATTGATACCGACTATCCAATCCGCCCACATTCTGCAAAGTGCGGAGTAATATAAATTGTCATACTCGCCGCCGTCCTTTAAGTTTTCAAAGCCCCTCACGGATTGCTGCATTTTCCATTGATGAAATCCAAAGCCTTTGATAGGCTTTTGCAATTCGCCATATTGTAGACAAGCCGGAAAATAAGCTCACCTCACGCCCTGCGTCGCAGGCGTTAATAACCTCGCTCACATCTTTCTGCTCATAAGGCCTTTGACAACCTTAAACTGCTTTTGCTTATCACCGTAAATCTTGTACTTGAAGTTATCGGGAATGATAGGCAAATCCGCATAATTCCACTTTGAATATTTTTCGTTGTATTCCTCCGGGAACGCCGCCGCTACCAAATGCCCGACGCACCAAGATATGATATATTCACCGTTTTCAATATATCCGTCACGGCTGCCCTTGATGTTAAGCGCTTTTGCGATTGCAAGGGCAACCGACGGTTTTTCCGCTATAATCAGTTTCAAATTAAATTCTCTTAACGCGCAAAACAGCACCCAAGTTAATGAGTGCTGTTTTTGCATTACATCATTAAAAATATACAAACTAATGTAACTACAATAGGCAATGTCAAAAGAAATACATTTAAGCATGTTCTGAATATAATTTTCATCTGTAACATTATTGGCGATAACTCGCTTAAATAATTCTTTATTTTTTCAATCTCTAATCCTTCACCATTTATCGTGGACGGTTTTTGAAACAATTAACATTATGTTCCTTACATAATGATTTCACTGTGTAAAAAAAGTCGATATCACTCCGAAATTCAATATTATCAGTAATATTATAATATTTTTCTTAAACTCTTCTATGTTATCATCCGTTAATGTTCTCTTTAACGTTTTAAGTTCATTGATAGCCTTTGTAACTAGGTCAATACGTTGTGAGTAATTGGCATTACTATTTATTAGCGAATATGCTAACAATACAATTGATAAAATTAATCCAAAATACTCACATAGTTGCTTGTTATACCATTCAAAACAATGCAGTGAGAGAATTAATAATTAAAAATACACTATAATATGTAAGAATAAGATTCGATATTCTTTTATTATCTGAAAGCCTTTTTCCATATTAATATAATTACTTAAAGTTGTACTACAAATTTTTCTCCATACGTCTTTATTTGTATAATCTGTTGTTGACATAAAATCACCTCTTAAAATTATTATACCATAAATCACCCCTTTGTCTATTGACGAAATATAAGAAAAATTTGTGTTCGGATTTATTCGTTGTCAATATCGTCTGTTTCTTCGTCCTCGTTTACAACGGTTTCGGTGTCCTCGTCCTCAAAATCGAAGTCATCCAAATCGTCCGCCTGTTCAAGTTTTTCGGCAGAATTACTTTGTAATAATAGCCAATTCCGGCAGCCACCGCAAGTGCAAGAATGATAAACAGGCCGGAATTGTTTTTCTGCCGGTTTTGCTCCGGCTGTTCGGATTTTCGGTCTTGCTGTCTGTGTTCTTTTATTGTTTTCGGTTGAATCGGTTTCAGCCGTGTTTTCCGTCTGCTCCGGCTTTGCGATTGCTGTCGGTTTCTTGTCCGACTTTCGACAAGCGCCTCAAGGTCGCTTTCGTCAACTGTATTCAAAAATACACATTTTCGCTTTGTGCGCCCTTGTCAATCACAAAATAAAACATTCCCGTCCCGTGCGGTTACGGTGATAAACTGCAAATTTTCATTATCCGAAACATCATCTACAAGCTGTGCGTTGCCCTTTGGCGTCAATGTTCGGTTGTCCTCAATTACGGTTTCGGCGGGTGTTTCTGCCGGAGCGTTACTCTGTGCAAACGCCGTCATTCCGATAGCGAAAACGGCGGTAAATACCGCCGCCGCAAATTTAATTCTGTTCATTTTCATTGTCCGTGTCCTCCTTGTTTTCAAGCCTCCTTTTGTATTTTTCGGGCAGTTCAAACTCGCCCGTTGCATAGGCTTTGAGTAGCGCCGTCAAGGTCTTGTTGTCGATATTAACCGTCTTAACCAGCTTGACAATCTGCAAGTTTTCAGCCTCGACGCTTTGTTTCAAGCTCTCTGATTTTCTTTGCAGCTCAGAGAGTTTAGCTTTGCCGCCGCAATGTCCTTATCAATTTTTTTACTGTTGCCATTGTATAAAATACCTCCGTTAAATTTATTTTTAGTTTAGTCGCCCGTAGGCGTAAAAGTGCTGCGTCCAATAATTTGATTTGCGTACTGGATGGGATTGCCGCAATGAATCATCATACCGTTACCAACATAAATACCGACGTGTGATACCGGGCAGCCGCTGTTGTATGTCCCCGTGAAGAAAATAATATCACCGGGCTTTGCGTCCGACGGTCTGACGGGAGTACATTGGTCGAAAATACCCTGCGCCGTTGTCCTGCCGAGAGGATATACGCCGGAGTTTTGAACACCCAGCACACAAATCCCGAACAGTCAAATGAGGTCTGCGGACTGCTGCCGCCCCAAACATACGGATAACCCAAATACTTCTCGGCTTCGGTTATCAGCTGGAATGTTTCGTCCGTAAGAGCCTCGCCCGGAATTGTGTAGTCATTGTATGGGCTTTGCGTTATGTTTGAATAAATATCGTCCGCAAACAGATAATCACGGTTGCCCTTACTGACAAGGTAAATATCGTAAAGCTCCCTTTGCTCTGCCGTGAGTGTGGTCGTCATACCCTCGTTCACAAGCGTAACATTGAGAATTTTATAGGTGTATTCGTTACCGTCCTCGTCTGTCTGCTGCCGGCTTGTTTCGGTAATCTGCAAATGGTATTGTGCATTGAACAGAGTATCAAGAGCAGATTTAATGTCATTGAATTTGAAATCCTGATATACAGCCGTAAGATATGAAATCAGTTCATACGGGTTATGACCGATACCCGCCAAGTTATAATTATATTCATCATATCCCGAATACTCATTTTCGATATTATCAATTTTACTCTGCAAATTTGCCCAAACCGTTGTAGTAATTTTCAGCCGCATAAATATCCTCGTCCTCCGCAAAGTATGACGATACCATTATTGAATTAAATCCTGTTGTACCGATAACGGAGCAGGAGGAAAGAGCCGTACCCAGCCAAGCAATCAAAAGCACGATTGCAAGAATAACACCGAAAACGGCTTTGTGCCGCCATACAAAAGCCGCAAGCCTTGACGCTGCACGCTCGGCGTTCTGTGCCGTCTTTTGCCTGCTTTGCAGTCTGCTCGGCTCGCTTTGTCTTTGGTATTTTCTTTATCTGCTGTTTTGACGGAATTTCTTTAACGCTGATTTTTTCAGCGACGGATTTTCCGCAAGCATTTTTCATACGCCGCCTTGATTTCCGCTTTTCCGCCTTGACCTTTAAGCGTGCAGCTTTTTGTAATGGTGCGGCTTTTTCTGACCGTCAATGTATTTTGCCGTTCTGACGCTGTACCGTGCAAGACTTTCCACCTTTTGCCCTGTTTGGTGCGCCGCTTCGACGCTGTGTTTTCGTTTTCAACCTCTGCAACCTTTTGAATGAAGTTTGTTAAGCGCCGTATGCTGCAAGGCTTCACGCCCTGTCTTGACGGGGATCGGTGGTACAAATCCGATTGAGGCTTGACCTCTTTTCAAACTGCAAACGGTTTTTCGGTTTTGCTTTTGCTCGTCATACAGCCGCTTGCGTTTGATTTTCTTTTATGCGGTAAATCTTGTTCAGCTTTTTCAGCTTTGGATTTTGCCTTTTCAGCCTTTTCTCGAATTTTGTTACTCTGTCAAAGGGAACATCGCCGCTGTCGGATTTCGTTGTATCGCTTGTTTTAGCGTCCGATTCCGAATTATCGGATTTATCGGATTTCTCAAAAGACAGCTTTTTCCGCTTTTCGGTTGAGGTTTTTATCCGTTTCTGATTTTGTGTCCCTCACGCTGTCAAACGGAATATTACTGTCCCTTTCGGCTTTGCTTTCCGAAAAATCCATATCCGTATTTTGAAAATTCCGTTTGTTTTCCTGTGCCTTTCGGAAATATCGTAGTCGTCGGATTTTTGCGCTTGCTCTGCAAAATTGTAATCAACGCTTTTCGTCTGTTTTGCACACGGTACGTTTTACTGCGGTATTTCTTCCTTGCGGCAGAGGAAGAAAGGCTCGGCTTTCGGAATATCCGGCTGAATATCCTGTGATATATTTTCCAGTTTCGGTCGGCTCAATATCCCTGTCGGGAATTTGAGCCGTGCTGTCTGCCGGAACAGGAGCATTATTATCCGCTGTTTTAGAAACAGAAATATCAATCTTTGTTTGAACAGAAACATTTTCGGAATTAGCAACCGTGTTTTCAGTTTGCCTTGCCCGATACATACGGTTTTCTTTGACGGTGTAATGGGCGGTTTTGCTTTTCACCCTCTGTATGCCGTCCGAGCTGAATGTCGGCGTTTATCCTTTACATAGCTTTCGTCACGGTTTTTCAACTTAAATTTTATCGTTCCGCATATAGACACCGCCTTATCCGATTTCATTTCCGGGCGTGTTTTCTGCGGCTCCTGCGAATTTTTCTTTTGGTCTGCTTTCAGCTCATTAAGCTGTTTTCGGATTGACGGCTTTTCTCTGCCGGTTTTTCCGCTTTTTCCGCCGCTGCTTTCTGCATTTCTCCGTAACATAGCCCGGCAATAAATGACCGTGTACCATAAAGGATTTTTCCAAGTCTTTCGGTATAGGCGGCGATATTTCCGTGAACAAGTGCGAATACGCCTTAATTCTGCCTTGTATGTATTTCTCGGCTTCCTCACGGGCAGCACACCCGTTCCTGACCTGCAACCTTGTGTATGCATTTGTATAATCGGTCTGTTTGTGTAAATATTCCACCTGACGTCATATTTTACGGTATCGTTCCGCCAGCTTGAACGCTCATATATATTGTAAGTCATTTTATATACCTTGTTGCTTATGGTAAACCTGTCGGCCGTCCTTTTCCCCATTTGTTTGAGGTATGCGAAACCTCCGGCACATTTTATAATCAAGCGCCTTTTCATATTTTCTCGTATTTGCCGCAAGCGCTTCCCAATCCTTTTGCGCCGATTTTTCTGTATGCCGCCTGTTCCTGCGCGGTACTTTTTCTTTCAATGCGGAAATATCGCCAACCGTTAATTTTAACAGGTCTGATAAATCGGACTCACTGCCGCTATACACGGTATGCTCGATTTTAGCCTTATAACCCGGTGTAAGCGTATCATTGTCATACACCGTATAATCGTTTCCTTTTCTCATATGCTGACCTCCTTTGTGCGAGTTTTAACTGTTTCTGTTCCGTCGGCTTATCTGCTTTCAGCTCATTCAACTGTTTTCGGATTGACGGCTTTCTTTTTCTTTCTGCATAGAAACCGTTGTATATCCCGGCAGCAATACGCCGTTCACACAAAATGGGATTTATCAATGTCGGGAATAACGGGGATATTTCCGCAAAACAAGTAATCATAGGCTTTAATTTTGCCGTCGATATACTTTGTGCGGATTCCTCGCTTGAAAATGTTTTTCTCGGCGTTCAAGTATAACAGCGCTTTGCCAGTGTACGCTTTGAGTTTTAACACTTAATTCAACGTCCCATTTTATTGTTCCGTTACGGTTCTGCCGCTTGTCAATTCTGTATTTCATAAGATAAACCATATTGCTGCGCACTTTGTAATCGTAATCATCAACAGTCCATTGATTGCTTGTATGTTCGATAGGCGGCGCAGTCAGATATTCAAGCGCCCGTTTATGTCTTTTGGTAACAAGCGCCGACTTTTCCCATTCCGCAACTGCCTGTAACACCTTTTCGTATGCCGCGTTTTCGTTGCCGATACTTTCATCACGCAAATTCTCAACCTCTTTGCGGATTTTGTTATTAAGTCCGGAAATATCGCAATCACCTTTATAATAAACGCTGCGGTCAATTTTAAGACCGGCGCCGTGAAAGAGCCTATCGTCCGAATATCTTTCATATTCGCCGTAATCTGTTGTGCAATCGGTTGTTGTCATACCATATCCGCCTCCTTAATTTCTTTCAAATCTATACGGCAGTCAATTTCATAGCCGTATCTTGCGGCAAGCTCTTTTATTTCCGCAATCAGCTTTTGCGTTCCTCACGCCGAACATTCTTTATCGCTTCAAATGGTTTTATCCAAGCAGCCGCTTGAATTTAATTTTTCATTATCCAATCGCCTCACCTCGATTTATGTTTTGAGGTATGGAATTTATGGAAAACTTTTAAGTTTGCACAAATACCACACCGTTTTTACTGCGGAAGTTATGGAAAACTCGTTGAGTTTACGCACAAGTCCCGCAGTTCTGCTGCTAATGCCCGGAGGCAAACACACATTATTTATACACACTCCCGTTTCAATATCCGCAATACATTTGAGTATGGGGAAAACCTGCGGAGGGCAGACGGCGTTTCCGAGAGTTTTAATCTGTCGGCTCTGCCGGCTGTGTCCTCTGTTATACGGGGTATGTCCGCAGGCTCTTGTTGCCATAATTTATGTCCGTCCATTTCAAAGGAAAACCCATTAACCATTCCACCCAATCGGGATTGAGCGCTGCCGTTTCCGAGTGCGGATTTTCCAGCCGTATAATCTGTGCCGCCAAGTTTGCCTTGTCCTTGCTTTTGAGCATTACTTCCGGCTTGAATGTTGACCTCATTCCGTCCGACGCTATCGGCGCCAGGTAAAACACCGCCGCCGACAGAGGAAGGCTCCATTTTGTGCCGTTCCTGTTCACCTTGCGGAATATCCTGTTGTCCGAGATACACATTCATACTCATTGCTTCCTTTACAGTTCTGTCGTCGGAGGCAAGGTGTGGAAACATCAGCGCCCACGATAAAGTTCTTGTGCGCTCATGCCATGCGCCGACGCCGCAAGCCGGAAATACGAATGTTTGAACAGCGTAGCCCGCACGCTCCAAGTCAAATACCGTTTTGTCGAGCCCCATATTGATAAACCCGGCAACATTCTCCCAAGCACCCAATGGGGCTTGATTTCGAAATAACTCTGACCATTTCAGGCCAGAGATACCGAGTGTCTGCAAATCCCTTTTGCCGTCCTGCCGATGAGAAGGGCTGGCACGGGAATCCGCCGGATATGAGGGTAACTGTTTTTCGTCCTGTTTTTCAAAAATCCCTCCTTTGTCAAAGTAGTAATATCACGAAAGCGGGGAACGGCAGGCCACCGCTTTTCAAGTACGCTTGTCGGATAGTCCGCCCATTCGCACTGGCACACCGTTTCAAAGCCTGCCGCTTCCGCCGCCAAATCAATTCCGCCTATGCCCGAAAACAGGCTTAAATGCGTTAAATTATTCACTGCCTACCACCTCTTGCGGAATGGTTGTCATTAACGAATACAATTTTGTATCTTTCGGGAAACGGTCTATAAAGGGAATTATGGTGTTGCCGTAAAATAAAAGTCCCTCGCCGGCTCCTGATTGTGTTACATAAGAGAGCTGCTGTGGTGAGATACCGAGCTTTTCGCAAGGATTTCTCTGTCGCCCTGCGCCTGATTCAGCATATAAATGTAGTCGCTGTTTTCAAATATGTTTTCGATTTCAGCGCTTGAAAGCAGGTCTTTCACATTTTGAGTTATACCCGTCGGAATACCGCCCCATTTTCTGAAACGCTTCCAAATCTCAACCGAGTATGCCGCCGTTTGCTCATCTTTGAGCAGTAAATGAAATTCATCGCAGTAATAGCGTGTGATTTATGCTCGTTTCTGGTTTATCGTAACTCTGTTCCATATCTGGTCCTGAACAACAAGCATACCTAATTTCTTTAATTGCTTGCCAAGCTCCTTAATATCAAAACAAACAATACGGTTTGAAATATCCACATTCGTATGATGATTGAAAACATTAAGGCTGCCCTTTGACATACAGCTCCAAAGCAGAGGCTATACGCCCGGCTTCCTGTTCCGGCTGTTTCTTTATTTCCTCATACAAATCTTCAAGGATAGGCATATTCGCAGGTGTAGGATTTTCAAAATATTTTGATAAATCCGTGTAACGCTCCTGTCAATAACCGTCTTTCAATAGGCTCCAAACCGTCACGTCCGCCGATTATGAGTTCGCAGAACGAAAGCACAAAATCGGATTTTAACGCAAGCGGATTTTCCTCATCAGAATAATTGATATTTATGTCAAGCGGATTTAAGTAGTCCTTTGATGTGGACGACAGCTTTACAACCTGCCCTTTAAGTGCGTGTATCAGCGGATTGTATTCCGCTTCGATCACACACATAAATATCGTCATTCGTAACCAAAACGCATTTGTTATTTCCCTTTTAGCCGAAAATGATTTACCGCTGCCCGGTGTTCCGAGTATAAGCCCGTTAGGATTTTTTAGCATTTTTCGGTCAACCATTATCATATTGTTTGAAAGTGCGTTTAGTCCGCAATATAACGCTTCGGGGCTGTCCGAAAAGCTCCTGCGTAGTGAACGGCACAAAATAGCGGTGCTTGAAGTTGTCAAAGCCCGCCGGATTCCGATATTGTTTATGCCGATAGGCACGCTTGCCATTAAACCGTCCTCCTGCTGATAGTCAATCTTCTTAAAGGACAATTTCGCTGCTGTGCGATTGACTGCACCTCAAATATGGCGCTGTTTAATGCTTTTTGTTTTCGCCGTATTCATAATGAGTACGGTAACTAAAACATTCTTTCGTTGCGCCCTGCAAATCTTCCAGCAACTTTTAGCGTCAATACCGAATGTATTTATATCCGACGGAATTATATCCATGTCGTAACCGGCTCTGACGGCTTTTTCTGTTCCTCAATTTTCATCTTGTCAAGGTCTGTGATTTTGCGTTTTATCATTTTATGGCTTCCGACTGGTCGATACTCTTGATATGAATATTGACCGACAATGCCGACTGTATTTCAAGAAAATTTTTCAGCATTTCGTCCGTAAGCTCCGGCGCGAGTATATGCAAAACGAAACGGCCTATCGTGCCGCCCATTCTGAAACACCGTCCGTCCGAGAAATTGAAAGAGGACGGGGCGATAAAGTCCTTTGTGGTAAGCCCCGTTTTGTAAATCAAATTCAAGAGAAATTTAATTTATTCTCGCCGCCGTTAAAGCACGAGTGCAGAAGCTCCAATCGTTCCATACCGTTTAATGAAAACGCCCTCACACCCAAAATCTTAAAGTTATTGATTATATCGGTTTCGATACGCTCCAAACGCTGCTTTGCGTTCTGAATATTATCGGCTTCAATTCCGAATGTGATATATTTCTTTCTCACGATTCCGTTGTTGCCCTTACAAGCTGATTTTTCAGCATTTCGGTGTATTCTGCTCTTATCCCGTCAAAATCATCATTTTGCGGTTTTATGGCAATGGACTTTTCAAAATCGGATATATCCATTGTCTGATTAAGAAATGAAAGCTGCACCGATATGGATTTATCAAAATAATTAAGATAATCGCAGTAATTTTCAAAGATTATATTTTGTCCTCGTTTCTTGCAAGCTGATAATTTATATCATAAAACTGTATTGTTTTCGTGAAATAATTGTCTTTGACAATGCAGATTCCGTCGGGGCGCATTTCCTTGTAGCTTATTGTGTCCTGCGCCGACATTGCAATTTTACCCTGCATTTTTGCCTTTTCACGGCGTCGGCTATCCGCTTTTCGCTGTCTTGGCGTCAGCGGCTTTTCTGCCGAAAGCGTGATTTTCTTTTGTCGACAATTTTATCCTCCTGTTCCAATAAAATTTGTTTTCTATTGCCGAATAAATATTATTCGTTACATACGGCCGCACCTGCGGTTTTCTGTATTTTGTAGTTATATAGTTTTTCAAAATCTTTTCAAGCGGCTGTCCGTTCTTTTCATAAATTGCAAAAAAAAAGGCAAAGCTGCCGCAAGCAAAAGAAAACGGCTCCCGTTGTGCCGAGTATTCCTCTTGTCAGAAAATATATCGGTACGCCAACCGCAGCCGCGAAGCGAAAAACATATAAGCTGCCTTTTGTAGGTTAAAGGCTACCTTTGTTTTGACCGTGTTTAAGTCTTTGGGTACGGGTACATAAGGCAAAATTTATCACTCCTTTACTCAATCCAAACATCATTTAATACTTCATTGCCCCAAACGTCCCAGCCGGGCGGTGTCTTCAAACAGTTCCACTCTCGGCAGGTCGCCCATAAGCTCGATTATCTTATCTCTCGTTATATCGGGCTTTTGCTGTGTTCCTCAACGGGCGAGATTATGAGCTGATGTACTTTTCTTGAAATCCGTTTCGGGTGTCCTCTTGTTGCGACGAGGCAAACCTCAGCGTTGTTTCTCGTCCACCAGCCCATACCATAAACCAGCTATCCGATTTTTTGTTTTCTTTACCCACACGAAAGCAACCGTGCTGTACTTAAAGCCCCAAGCCTTAATGACCTCAAAGGCTTCCTCTAATTTCAGGAAGGTCGCCCACATAAACAGAACGCAGTTGTCGGCCGCAAATTTCGGTACGGGCAATTCGCAAATTTCCTCAACCGTCATTACGGGGTAGTGATTCGCCGGATTGCCGCGCAAAAGTCCGCCCTTAATACTTTCACGGCGGATCTGCATATATGATATTGTATTTTTCATTTCGTCCTCCTTAATGAGCATTAAATATTGATTTTGAAATGCCGCCTGTCTTAAACAGGGTGAAGCATAAAACAACGGTATATGCCGCAACACTAAGCAGCGTCGCGAATATCCGTTGTGAATGTCAGACTGTTTACCAGCGCCGCATAAATGCCGACGCATATCATTATGAAAGCCCTGAAAGCCGAGCGACAAGTCCTCTTAAATGAGTTGTTTCCCATTTGCCCCATTCACGGTTTTGTCATAGTGGCAAACGGAATCGCCCCGACAGAGCTATACAAATAAATTTCTATCATTCGCCCGAATATTACGACGGTAATGCAGACGGATAGAATTTTCATACAAAAGGCTAATCAATGACGATTCAAGCATAAACAAAACAAGCTCGCCCGTGCTCATTGCTTCAAGCGTTGAATGTATATCGGTTATAGCGCTTGAAATATCCACGCTTGTATTTGAGCCTATCACGCCGGGCTTTGCCGGACAACATACTGCGCCAAATCAGACACACCCATAATAATGTCAAAGGTGTGCGTTGCGATTACAACCGCCGCGCACGCCTTGAACAAAATTTGAAAAACATAAATGTGTCAATATCGTGCATATTGTTTTCTCTGTTATCATTGTGATTAGTTCATAGCAAAGAATAAAGGTGATGATAAGCCCGCAATCGGGAGTATTACATTTTCGAAAGCATCTGAATTATCGAAAACACGCTTGCGTTCCATTGCTGCGGGTTTTGCCTACCTCCGCAGCAATAGCGCCGACTTTCTCGTTTACGTCGTTGAACATTGTAGATAAGCTGCTCTCGATAACCGACATAAGAAAGTCATTGATTGCCTTTGTAATTTTTTCAAAATGCTGTCCACCGATTAAAACAATCCTGACAGCAAAGGAATGAGGAAGTACCAATCAGCACGACACCGCCGCCTGCCATAAGCTGCTTGATACCCTGCGATTTTGCACCGGGGTTATCGTTGCCGTAGCCTTCAAAGGTTGACAACGCCCCAGACCGCAAGACCTGCGCCGAGCGCAATTACAAGTGTTTGCAGTACATTGACCGCTTCTGAAAAAACTGCATAATTAAATTTCCTCCTGTTCGTTATTTGTATTTTGTTTTCTGCCGAAAGATGCGCTTCTTCCGGCAGGTCAATTTTAGTAGTCAAAACCTCGTCTTTTGCTACAACGGGTTTCTTTCGTTTCATATACTTTTCCATATCAAACGCATTTCTCTTGTCATAGTCCGACAGCATTTTGTAACGGGGTGCTTTGTTATATCGTACTTGTCCGATAAAACGGCCGCACGCCCCGAAGCTGCAAAATACATTTGCCGCCGTCCATTACAGATAATTCATCTTCACTCATTAACGCTTTACCTAATTTTTGATAATTCGTTCCGTAAGAGTTCTGATTACTGCGTGTTTCGGAAGTGTTATACATATCAACGTTTCTTTTCCCAAAGTTTCCGAAAGCTCCTTGAGCGTTGATTTTTCCTTGCCGCCCAAAAGAGTTGTATCACAGTTTCCGATAATCGTGTCTGCATTGTCCTTGTAAATAGCTTTCAGCTGACTCTGCGCCTGCAAGATAATACAGGCGGATATTTCACGGCTTCGGATAGTGGCAATCAGCTTTTCAAACTTCGGTATTTGCCCGATATTTGAAAATTCGTCAAGCAGACATCTGACGTGCACGGGAAGCCTGCCGCCGTATTCGTTATCCGCCTTGTCGCAAAGCAGATTAAAAGCTGGGAATACATTATAGCGACAACAAAATTGAAAGTGTCGTCCGTATCGGAAATGATAACAAAGAGCGCCGTTTTCTCGTCGCCCAATGTGTCAAGCTCCAATTCGTCATATTCCATTAAGTCCCTAAGCTCCTTAATATCAAACGGCGCAAGCCTTGCACCGCACGAAATTAAAATCGACTTTAAGGTTTTGCCGGCTGCCTGTTTGAATTTAACATATTGCTTAACCGCAAAATGCTCCGGCTCACGCTCGGCAAGCCTGTCAAAGAGCATATCCACGGGCTTTTGTAATTTTCGTCGTCCTCACGGGCTTCACTTGCGTTGATTAAATCCAAAAGTGTGATGAAGTTTTTTCTTCTTCGGGCGCTTCATAGTAAATGTAGCCGATAAGGGCGCAGTAAAAAAGCCGTTCCGATTTCACCCAAAAATCCTCGCCGGATTTTTCCCCGTCGCCTTTGGTGTTGGCGATAATGGTATTTACCAGTTTCAAAATATCCTTTTCGCTGCGCAGATAGGCGAAGGGATTGTAGTGCATACTCTTTTGAAATTTATCGTATTGAGTGAACGGATTTTGTAGCCGCCTTTTGCAACATTTTTCCGCACTCGACAAGGATTGTCCCTTTCGGATCGGTCACGCAGTAGCTTGTCGTCATCTGCATAAGATTTGGTTTTACAAAACCTTGTTTTGCCGCTGCCGGAGCCGCCGATGACAAGTACGTTTTTGTTTCGTGCAAATTTCGGATTTATCGGGCGGCTGTTCATTGTCAGCCGTTCCGTGTTCGTCAGCAGAATATTGCTAAAAATCCTCGTCAATGTACGGCTTAATATCCTCCGGCGTACCCCAGCGTGCAGAGCCGTATTCAATGCCTTTCTGAATTTCTTTGCGTTTTGCTCCGCAGATACAAAATGCCCTTGACCGCTAATGCTCCGACAATTCCGACGGAAATATCGGTAAAATGAAAGAGAGCAGCGGCGCTTTTGTAAGCTCCGATACTCCCTTAACAACCGATATTAAAATATTTTCCTCCGACAGCCGCACGGCGTATGACAATTTATCGAATATCCAAAAGAAAATGAGAAACGGCAGATTTGAAATAATTTTTCTTATCCGCCGCCGTCATCGCTCAATGCTCCTGTCCTTGATTTTTCACGGTCTTTATGCTGTGATTTTGCAATTTCCGCTAACTTGCGGATAGCCTGCCTAACAGAGGGCTTTTCTTTCTGCTTTAATATCTTTTGCGAATACTCGTTAAACGCCATTGTCAGAACATCTGCGTCCCTGCCTTTGAAAAGACAAGGTATCGGGCGGCTTTTCGAATTGTCCTTTTGAGTGCGAAATCAATTCCGTACTTTTTCGCCGTGGATTCAAACGACCTGATATTTTTATCGGTAATTTCAATGTTTGAAAGAGCCGTGTTGTGTTTCATCAGGTCTCTGATTGTCTGCCTGCCGTGCTTTAAGTCCGGCAGTTTTCCTTTGCGGTGATTTAGGTAAACGGAAATCGCTTTTGCAAGCGTCCGCCCGGTAATCTTGCTGCCGGATATGGCAAGCGCAATCGTTTTCTTTCAATTTCTTCCTGCAATAAGCAACACCTCCTTGAAGTTTTAGGAGCAGAAAAACTGCTCCCATATTTAATCAATTTACACTCAATTTCCGGTCAATGACATTACTTTACCCAAGTCTCATTGTCTGTACCTGTAACACCGATATGCGTATTCGCCGATTCAGCGATTGCATAAAACGCCCAATGCGAATTGTTTTAAGGTCGGTAAATTTATTTAATGACGAAAGATTTTATTGATATACCCCTCGTCAGCTGTTCTGCCGGTTGCCTTGTTTACGACGGTTACGACCTCCGCACGGGTAATAGCGTTATCGCCTTTGAATGAGCCGTCAGCGTAGCCGTTAAGCCAGCCTGCGTGTTTTGCATAAGCAATGTCAGAATACGCCCAATAGTTGCTTGCAACATCGGTGTATTTAACGGTGTAGCTGCCTTTTTACATCATTAAACAGAGAATTAAATCTGACAGTCATAGCAACAAATTCCGCACGGGATATATTTTCGTCCGGCTTAAAGGTGTTATTGTCATAGCCTTTGATGATACCATATTTTTGATATATCCGATAAACTTTGAATACCATTCATTTGACTTGACATCTGCAAAATCGGATTTGCCGCTTATCTTTTCGCCTTTCTGTTCGGAAATAAGCCTTGCGAAAATTGCCGCAGCTTCGGCACGGCTCATATTATTGTCCGGTCTGAAAGTGCCGTCCGCATATCCGAAAATATACGCCGTATGCGTTTTGCCCGGAAGTGTTACAACACCGTTTTATCTGTCGTGCCTGTTGCTTCGCCCTTATTTCTGTCTTTGAGAATTACAGAAGTTCCGGCTTTGCGTTGCCTTTGTTATCGGTTACGGTAACAGTATAAAAGTTTCCGTTATCAAGCGTTTTCCGTTCGGCAGGGTAATTGTTATATTTCCTTGCTGTCGGCACTCTTTGAGAAGTTTGTAATAGATTTTCCGTCCTTGTCGGTGATTTTAACATTTACGGTTGTATAATATCCGCCGCCGGAGCTGCCGCCGCGACCGCCACCGCCGGAAGATGAACCGCCGCCTGTTGACTTAACGGGAACAGTAATTTTACCGTTTGTATCAGTAGATTTTGTTGCTGTCACCTTGTTTTATCCGTAACGGTTACAGAAATATTTGCAATGCCCTTGTTTTCTTTATCAAGAACGGTTACGGTTGTCTGATTATCTGTTGTCAAGGTCTTGCCGTCGGGAAGTGTAACGGTAATTTTACCGTCCTTTATTTCAATAAAGGCATTTTCAATCTTGCCCTTTGTGTCCTCAACGGTAATGTTGTATTCCGTTTTGGTTTCCTCTGTATCGGATTTTCCGTCGCCGTCTGTGTCCTTGCCCGGTATGGTTTCGAAATATCTGTCTTACCGTCTCTATCGGTAATGCCCTCGCTTGTAGGAGGAAGAATGATAACTCCGTCTTTATCGGTAACACCTGTCAAAGACTTTATTTCCGTGTCCTCAACGGCTTTTCGGAAACAACAACACTCATATCCTTTACAGCCGCATTATCTGCCTTGTTTGATACGGTTATAATAATTCTGTTCGCATAATCAAACTTTACGCTTTCGGGCAGTTCAACAGAAATGTTTTCTGCCAATTTAATGCTGCCGTCCTCGTTTTGATTTCGAATTGTGTTTAACATACGCTTTTCAATCGCACCCGATTTATTTACAACGGTTACGATAAAACCGTCAACCTCTGAATAGCCGTTTGCGTCGGTATAGTCAAAGTTTGTCGGCGGCACAATAATTTTCCCGTCTGCATTTGTAATACCTGATTCGCTGTTTTCCGCAGCGTCAGAAACGGTAACGGAAATATCTTTAAGCGGTGCGCCGTCCTTGTCAAGCACGGTTACGGTGATTCGGTTTGCATAATCAATCATATTTTCAGCCGGAAGTTTTACGCTGAAAGAATTGTCCTCATTCAGAGTAACAAGAGCATTTTCGATATAGCCCTTTTCATCATTTACGAAAACATAGTAGCTTTGTAAATTAACCTTTCCGTCTTTATCGGTAAGCCCCGAATTTACGGGCGGTACGGTCAGCTTTCCGTACATATCGGTCATACCTTTTTCGATATAGTCCTTGTCGGCTATTACGATAACAGACACACCCTTTGGGGATTGCCGTTCTGGTCGGTTACGGTGATGATTGCAGGGCTATCCTGTGTCAAAATTAAACCGTCGGGCAGCTTTACAACAATGTTATTGCTTTCGCCGGTATAGGTTTCGCAGTTCGGAATTGTAACATTGAGCTTATCCGTAACCTTGATAACATAGGTAAGTTTACTGTCGCCGTCCTCTTTTCCGATAGTGCCGTTATCGTCGCCTGTTGAGGATTTTTGTCGGGCGCGATAAACTGTCCGTTTTCGTCTGTTACGCCTGTTGCGTTATTGCCGTTGTTGTCCGTAACAAAGATATTCAAACCCGTTGCTGCTGTCTGATTTTCGGTGTTGAATACGGTTATTGTTGTTCTGTCAGCAAAGTCAAGCAGTCTGTTTTCGGCAAGCGGATTGAAATGTTATCGTCCTTGTCAATCGTGATTTCGGAATTAAACACAGGCTTATTGTTTTGTCCGTGAGAATAACGGAATATCCGCCGATTTCGGCTTTGCCGTCCTCGTCCGAATTATCCTTTGCCACAAGTTTGGAAATATCGGTGCTTTGCAAAATTTCTTTACACTCCACACATTCAATATGTTTTTGCCGCCGTGTTCAATGGTAGCCGCTTCGTCAATTATCCATTCAGACGGTGCGTGTCCCTTTGCATTTTGTAATCGCTCTTAACCGTGTCGCCGCAGACCTCGCAAACGGAAGTTGTAAATCCGATTTCGGTACAGGTCGGCTCGGTTACTGTCTTTTGTAATTGTGAGGAATTTTATCCGTGTAGTTGCCTTTGTGGGAATCGCCGCAATCACAAGTAAAAATCGTGTAGCCCATTTCTGTGCAGGTGGGGCAATTACGGTTTCGGTGTAGCTGTGATTTTATGTTCCGTTAAGTCTGCGATATATTCCTTGCCGCAGTCGGGGCAGGTGTAGATTGTATATCCGTGCTCGGTGCAGGTCGGCTCAATTACTTTTGCTGTAATTGTGTTCGGTCTTATCCATATAGTCGGAAATATATTTATCGCCGCAGTCTGCACATACAAAAGTGGTAAACTGAAATTCGTACAAGTCGGTTTTGTAATTTTCGCTTTGTGGTTATGCGGTTTCTTTTCCGTGTAGTCCGAAACAAATTCATCACCGCAGTTTACGCAAGTATTTGTTGTGTAACCGTGTTCGGTACAAGTGGGAGCAGTAATGTTTTGCATATTCGTGTTCTGCCTTATCGGTGTAATCGCCGATATAGCTGTCGTCGCAGTTATCGCATTTGTATTCTGTATAGCCCATAGCTGTGCAAGTCGGAGCAACTATCTTTCGAATAGCTGTGTCCTTTCGGAAGTTCTAAAACCGTACTGCATTTTTCACAAGTTTGCGGCTCTGTGCAAGTAGCTTCCTTGCCCGGTGTATGTCCCGTTGCAGATTCCGCTTTAATCATTTTTCCTTGCAGCCTGTATTTTTACAACGGTATTCAATTACGCCGTCCGCCGTGCAAGTAGATGAAGTTACAGAATGTCCCTCGTCCCAATCGTGTCCGGTAGGCTCGGTGTAGTCCGAAACATAATTCAGTCCGCACATAGTACAGGTTGAGGTCGTATAACCTTTATCCGTACAGGTTGGTTTCTTTGGTGATACGCTCATAAGCGTGTGAGATAATCGGAGTCATATCGGTAATATATGAATTGCCGCAGATTTCGCAGATGTGATTTGTATAGCCTACATTTCTGCAAGTGGGCTGGACTTTTCGGTCTTGTATTTGTGTTCGCCTGTCGGTGTGCTTTCCTCAAAAGCTGCCGCATTTGTCGCAAAGATTTAATTTCAAACCGCCTTGCTTGCAAGTAGCTTCACGGATTGTAATTGCCTTGTAATTATGCCCGGTTGCCTTTGTGTAATTTCTCTTGTCAAGATTTCCGCAGCCGTCGCACTGCCAGCGTTCATATCCCAAGTTATCGCAAGAGGGAGCAACGGTTTCGAGATAACGATAATCGTGTTCGTGCTTTCGGGCGGAATAACGATAATTGTTCCGCCACTGTTATCGTCCTTTGTCCTTCAGCAGCCACACATACGATACACCGTTTTCCGTCATTGTTTCGCCCTGATACTTATATGAGATTTCATAGTAAACAGGATAATATCCGGCGTCGGTATAGTTCGGCGCAGAGGTGAGGTTGCATTTTCCGGCAGATGTGCCGTAGCGAATACTTGTGTGTACGCCGCTGTCCGACAGGTCGCTCACGGTTACGGTGTGGATTTGTTATCCACATTTCCGTAGTATGATGACACAACGGATTTTGCGGTTACATACTCACTCTGTAGAATATCCGCAGTCGCCGCACGTTTCGGAAATGAAAAACGGTTGTTGCCAATCTGACCGTCAACCGTTTCGGAAAAATCGTGCTGTTCTCTTTCTCGAGGCTCTTGCTTTCGTGCCCTTGCAAAACTGACAATATCGTCCTGCCTTTAATACCGTTGTATGATAGCTTTCGCTGTACAGCGTAGGTGGTATTGTCAAAGTCCAAGAAAAGTTGTAATCACAGCTATTCAAGCTGTAAACATTTCGGTTAAAATTGTAATCGTTCACACCGTCCGACGGATTTAATGTTCCGCATATCTGGCATATTGCTTTCGTCCAATGCGAGCCTGTGTAATATGCGTTCTTTCCCGGTCTGCCGTCGTCAAGATTTCCGTGTGATTTGCCGTCAAAGCAAGTTCCGTCCGAATATCTCACACCGCGGTTTAACGCCGTTTCGCCTGTTTTGGTATATTCGGGGACACGGTATGAAATGGATAATGTGTCCTTTTCGCACACAAAACAAAACTGCGTGCCTGATGTTACGGTCGCATTTGCGTCAAGCTCATTTGTCCTGTTATTTGTTTCGAGCCAACTGTCGGCAGGATCAACATAATCATTCGACTGTGCCGCATAGGTCGTTATCGGCGTAAATCGAAAGCAGCGTTGACACTGCCAATGCCGCCGACAGAATATTTTTAATTTGCTTTTGAAATTCATTTTATTTTTCCTTTCTGTTTGATTTATATAAAACGCGTTTTACTCTCAAAACGCTGTTTTAGGGCGATCTGCACTTTTGTAATCTGATTTTTCATAGACGCACCGCCTTAAAAGTTTGCCATATCGTGATGTACTTTTGTTGTGTAATAGCTGTCAATGGTAGAGGGAGCATTAAATAACGCCGCCAACAAATACTTTTGATATTGCGAATATCCGAAGTGTTTTCCCTCATACAGTCGATAACATACTCAATATGCTCGGAGGTCAGTTTTAACAGCTTTGATTTCACGATTGCCGCCGGGTAGGTATCGCCGGCAATGACAAGACTTGATTTCTGTGTGCAAACCATTTCTGTCATAAGGTCAACGATTTCGTCAAGCATAGCAGCGTCACGGTTGAGGTTGACGCTTAAAACATCATAGTCGATATTTTCTTTGATTATCTGTCTGTATGTTTCCACCTCCATCATATCCAATCCTATCCGATTTTTCTTTTGTAGCTGTGCCGCCTTTGTCGGCTCCGGCTCTTTTGATATGATAGGATAAGTATTTGATATATCCGTATTTAATTCTTTTTATTTGATTTATTAGTATTTAATTGTGCGGTGTTTTCCTGTATAGGCTCTGCCTGTGCAGGAATATCAATACAGGATTTTCCGTATAGGTTTTCCCGTTCAAGCGGCGCACTTTAGGCTGCTCCAAAATCGTGTATTCAATCGTGGTGAGCTGTCCCTTTTCGTTTCTCATACGCTCACGGATAATATATCCGTGCTTTTCAAGCTCTCTGATACAGGAGCTTATGCTGTCGATTCCGTCCTTGCAGATTGCCGCAAGTCCTTTGTTGTGTAGTCCCAATTTTCGGGGAGCGGCAGCATAAGAGATAACAGCCTTTGCCTTTAATGATAATTCCGTATTTCTCAAATGGTGGTTGCTCATCACGGTATAGTCGCGTTTTGTCTATTCTGAAAACTGCCATTTCAAAAATCTCCTTTCCTGTGAAATAAAAAGCGTCGGGATTTTTATCAATCCTGACGCTCTCGGTCTGTTTTCTTTTAACGGTTTGAACATTGCGCAGCTTTGCCGTTATGACAATGAATGTACGGGCAAAACGGATTTTGTTGTCAAAGCAAATATGTATCGTAGCCTGTCTGACATTGCATAGCTGCTCATTATTTTCTGTTTCATTTTCAAAATTCCTTTCAAAAATTTTGTAGTTGTATCTATCTGTTTGAGGTAAAAAATATGGCTCCGATTTTTAATATCGAAGCGTATTTTGAAAAGAAAAATATTTAATTTTTAGTTAATACCATTTATCGACTGCCTGAAACCCTTGATTTTACTGCATTTTTCGTTAAGTCCTGTAAGAACACTCGCGCAAAAAACAAACAAACCGCATAGCTATGCGGTTTGTTTTTCTTACGTTTTACACGAATTTTTGAATTCACACGATTTTGTTTAAAATTTCAACGGCTTTTTCTTCTTGGTGAGGGTACAGGTGCGAATATATGTTCCATGTGATTTCATATTGGTATGTCCCAAACGTCTGGCGATTTCTTGAATGTTAATACCGTTATCGCTAACAATGAAGTGTGGCTGTGTCTAAAATCGTGAATGCGTATTTTTTGACATTTGCAATATCGGCAAACTTTTCATTTCGCTTTCTATGGTTGTATCGTAAACACTTAATACCGCCACATATCCGCAAGGTTATCAGAATAACCGTCAATATATAACGCTTTTGGTGTTCATCCATATATTAATAAGTTGGCAATGGCATTTGCAAATCACGCACAGAAGATTTATTCTTG
>SCPP01000004.1_pt1 | contig 31174 bp, 29 predicted proteins | sample 6106811 | NCBI WGS metagenome assembly SCPP01 (sample SAMN10720449, study PRJNA508395) | human gut metagenome | isolation source: Participant 2 stool, 15 month | host: Homo sapiens | collected 2018
TTGATGGCTACCGTCATTCGCTCGAAGTCGTAAATCTGGCATCGGCTCAGGATGGTAGGCAGAATCTTATGCTTCTCGGTAGTGGCGAGGATGAAGATGACATGCTGAGGTGGTTCTTCCAGCGTCTTGAGAAAGGCGTTGAAGGCTGCTGTAGAGAGCATGTGGACCTCATCGATGATAAACACTTTATACTTGCCCACCTGAGGCGGAATGCGGGTCTGCTCCATCAGAACCTTAATCTGGTCAACACCGTTGTTGCTGGCGGCATCCAGCTCGAAGATGTTGTAGGAACGCTGCTCGTTGAAGGCACGGCAGCTCACATTCGTTGCATGCCTCGCCGTCTTCACGAGGATGCTCGCAGTTGATTGCCTTCGCAAAAATGCGGGCACAAGTGGTTTTTCCCACACCTCTCGGACCGCAGAAAAGATAGGCGTGCGCCAGCTTGCCGCTCTTCACTGCATTCTTCAAAGTGGTGGTCAATGCACTCTGTCCGACAACCGAATCGAAGGTCATCGGACGGTACTTTCTTGCAGAAACTATATACTCTTCCATTATTTTTTCTTAATTGATGATGCAAAGATAACAAAAAAATATTATCTTTGCAAACAAATTCGGAAGAAATGAGTAAAAAACTTGGTATTATATGGAATTATCTCGCTCATTATAAGTATCTTATAGTGATTGTAACGGGTGTTCTGGCAGTTGGTGTAGTTGACGACAACAGTGTAAGACAGCACATTAAGTACCAGATAGAGATAGCTACGCTCCGTTCGGAGATAGAAAAGTATCGTGAGCAGTATGAAAGCGACAAGCGTACCCTGCGCGATATGCAGCATGGTGCGCGGGCATTTGAGAAGATAGCCCGCCAGCGTTATTTCATGAAGGCTGATGATGAAGATATCTTTGTATTGAGTTCGGATATTCCGGAAAAAACTAACGAACAAGACGAAAATGAAACAATTGAGTAAACAGGAAAGTGCTATTTTCTTGCTGGGCGGCGTGCTGATGGTTGTCGGTGCGGCTTGCTTCGCATTTGGTTTTTCACATCCGCAGCTGGTGCAGGTAACGAGCTGGGGGTTCCTGCTGGGCACCATACTCTTCAGTGTAATGCAGGCGATGCAGTTCTATGAGGGACCTTCGCTGGTTATCCACCGCCTGAAGCGCATGCAGTATGTAGCAGACATCTTCTTCGTGCTCTCAGGCATCTCGATGGTAGATACGGTGTATGCTTTTCTGCGCCGCTGGTTTGAGAATTATGAGACCTATATCACCTATTTCTATAATAAGTGGGTAGTCTTCCTTCTCATCGCAGCCCTGCTGGAACTGTATACCACGCATCGCATCTCTCATGAACTGAAGAAGGAAAACAATCAGTAATATAGAAAGGACGAGAAAAAAGCTTTCGGTGGCCAATAGGAGTGCAAACAAAACATAAATCTTGTAAGAATGAATTAAATTGCTGCAATTTATTTCGTCAGTTCAAATTAAGATTGTATTTTTGTTCACCGAAAGTGATATAGATAGCTTATGAATAGAATATTTTACGCATTCATTGCCTTGATGGCACTTGCATCTTGTGCCAACAGTTACGATATCTCGGGTACTTCTAACGTAAGTACTCTGGACGGACGCATGCTGTACCTTAAGATACTGGAAAACAACGATTTCAAGAACGTGGATTCTTGCGATGTAGTGCACGGACAGTTCCATTTTCAGGGTTCTGTCGACTCTATGAAGATGGCGAATATTTTCATGGATGATGACCTTGTGCTGCCGCTGGTGCTGGAGAGTGGAAGCATTACTGTGAAGCTCGATGATACACAGCAGGTGGTAAGCGGTACTCTATGAACGATAAACTCTTCGGATTCTTCAAGAAATACCAGCAGATTCAGAATCAGTTGCGCGAACTGGTACACAAGCACGACCAGGCTATCATGAACGGTAGCGATATGGTGGCTGTCAACAAGCAGCTGAACGAGGAATCCATCCGCCTTTCTGAGCAGGAAGACAAGCTCATCACTTCGTTTGTTACCGACAACTTCAACAATGTGCTGGGACCGGGCGTCTTCTTCCTCGTTACAATGGGCAACCAGTATCCGATGCTCTCTCCTTGGATTGAGGATATCATGAGCAAGGCTACCGACTATTTCAAGAATGATCCTTATGTAAAGGACTATTATAAGAAAGCTCAAGAGAATCAGGAGATTATGAACGGTACACGAGATGCGCAGAGCGGCATGCAGCCAGAGATGGAAGCGGCTCCACAGGTAAATCCTGATGCGGCTCCGGCACCTACAGCCAACGAACTGGCTGCGCCTACGATTCCTGAAAAACAGGAAGGTAAGGAGTAGAAACAGGGCTCTTTCAAGGTCTTGGGCATTAACATCTTGTAAAACTCTTCATTTTATAAGTTTAGTAATATGAAATTAATCAAGAATGGAACCATTATAAATGAGGGTCGCTCTTTTGTGGGCGACCTCTTGTTGGATGGTGAATTTATCAAGGAGATATATGAAGGCGCGGCACCCGTGGCAATTACGATGAAGTCATCGATGCCTCGGGGTGTTTTGTTTTGCCGGGTGTGATTGATGATCATGTTCACTTCCGTGAGCCGGGACTTACGCAGAAGGCAGACATCGAGAGCGAAAGCCGCGCTGCTGCCTTTGGTGGTGTGACCAGTTATTTTGAGATGCCTAACACGGTACCTCAGACTACCACTCTAGAGGCCTGGCAGGCAAAGCGGCAGCTGGGCGCTGAGAAGAGTCATGTGAACTACAGTTTCTTCTTTGGTGCTACCAATGATAATGTAAATGATTTTGAGCAGCTCGATACGCATCGTGTACCGGGCGTCAAGCTCTTTATGGGCTCCAGTACGGGCAATATGCTGGTGGATAAATATGAGGCGCTGCAGGCTATCTTCAAGAAGGCGAAAGAGCTGGATTTGCCGGTGATGACCCACTGTGAGGATACCGAAATCATTAACCGCAACATGCAGCTGGCTAAGCAGAAATGGGGTGAAGACCCTGCCGTAGAACATCATCCGGAAATACGCAGCGAGGAGGCTTGCTATGAAAGCAGCCGTCTGGCGGTGCTGCTGGCTAAGGAAAGCGGGGCGCATCTCCATATCGCTCACGTTACTACGGCTAAGGAACTGGAGTTCTTTGGTAAGGATGAAAATATTACAGGCGAGGCTGTTGTGGCTCATCTCATGTTCTCGGACAAAGATTACGCTGTGAAGGGCGCACGCATTAAATGCAACCCTGCAGTAAAGACCGCTGCTGATCGAGAAGCTTTGCGTAAGGCGCTGAGTAATGGTAAGATAACTGTAGTAGGTACCGATCATGCTCCTCATCAGTTGAAGGATAAACAGGGCGGTTGTGCCAAGGCTGCATCAGGTATGCCAATGGTACAGTTCTCGCTGGTAAGCATGCTGCAACTTGTTGACGAAAAGGTAATCAGTATCGAGCGCCTGGTAGAACTGATGTGCCATAATCCAGCCCGTCTGTTCCATATCAGTCAGCGCGGCTTCCTGCGTCCGGGTTATAAGGCAGATGTCGTTGTGGTGCGCAAGGGAGAGCCTTGGAAGGTGACCGCAGAGGTGATTCAGAGCAAGTGTAAATGGAGCCCTGTAGAGGGTGATGAGTTTGCATGGAAAGTGGAACAGACTTTCTGTAACGGTCGTCTTATCTACGACAAAGGCGTGTTTGATGCCGCTTGCAGAGGAGAGGAACTGGAGTTCAGAAACAATTCCTGAAAAAGGAAAATTTTACGGGAATTGTAAAATAAAATATCGTATCGGATGCGAAGAATAGTATACAATGTAAGCGAAATTGAGCCATATATCAACTGGCTATACTTTTATCATGCCTGGGGATTGAGCGGCAAACCTCGAGAGGAAAAGGAAAAACTGAAGGCTGAGGCGCTCGATATGCTCCATTCATGGGAAGGCGAATATCATACCTATGCCGTCTTTGGACTCTTCGAGGCGAACAGCGAGGGGGATGATATCTGGCTGGAAGGGCAGAAAGTCCGCTTCCCGATGCTCCGTCAGCAGCATCCGGCGGCTCAGGGAGAACCCAATCTCTGTCTGGCTGATTTCATCCGTCCTCTGGACAGTGGAATAACAGACCGGCTGGGTATCTTCTGCACGACGGTAGATGGCGGTCTGGAGAAGAAATATCGCTCGGACGACTACCTCAATATGATGGCACAGACACTCTGCGACCGGTTGGCTGAAGCCACGGCAGAGAAGTTGCACGAAGAGGTGAGACGCAGCATCTGGGGCTATGCTCCCGGCGAGCAGCTGAGCATCGAAGACCAGCATCTGGAGCGCTATCAGGGCATCCGTCCGGCTATAGGATATCCTTCGTTGCCCGATACCAGTGCCAACTTCATCATCGACCAGCTCATCGATATGAGTCAGGTGGGCATCCGGCTCACCACAAGCGGAATGATGACGCCTCATGCCAGTGTCTCGGGGCTGATGTTTGCACATCCCAAGTCGCGGTATTTCGAACTGGGACGGATAGGAGACGACCAGCTTCGCGACTATGCACAGCGCAGAGGAGTGCCCGTGCAGGCAATGAAAACGTATCTTCAATCAAGTTTGATCAAAAAATGATAGCAAGAATATTGATACCCGTAGTGGTATTCACCCTGTTGCCGTATCTGTGGATATATAAAGGTATGGCAAGTTACGGCTGAAAAGTCTCTGGCAGCGGGTGCTCTTCTGGTTGCCGGCTTTCGTGGTTATCGCCTACAGTGCATATATCACGATGCTGCCCAACTTCCTGCCACGCAATCCGGTGCTCATCGACATCTGGTTTGTGATAATGGCAGTATGTGCGGTTCCGCAGTTTGTCTTCAGCCTGTTCTGTGTCTTCGGTTGGTGCTGTATGCGGCTCCTTCACGGCCATCGCAACTGGGGCAAGCTCCTCGGACTGGTAGTGGGAGCGGTGGCGTTCTTCTGCTTTATCTACGGATTTACCGAAGGTTTTCCTAAGATGCAAGTCAAGCGTATCACCATCTATGTACCTAATCTTCCGAAGTCTTTCGAGGGCTATCGCATCGTTCAGTTTAGCGATATCCATCTCGGGTCATACTATGGCTGGCGTGGTCATCTGCCTCAGCGCGATATCGACAGCATTAATGCCGAAAAACCTGATCTGATTTGCTTTACGGGTGATTTACAGAATGTTACGCCCGATGAACTGCCTGAGTATCAGGCGCTGCTCAGCAGTCTGAAAGCCAGAGATGGCGTGATGAGTGTGCTGGGCAATCACGATTACACCTATTATATGGATGTAGATGATGAGCAGGAGATAGCTGCGCTCGAGAAGCGGATGCAGGACTTCCAGCGGAGTTGCGGATGGCGCCTGCTGATGAATGAGCATGTGGCGGTGCATAGAGGCGCTGACAGCATCTATGTAGCTGGTACAGAGAACTATGACAATCCAAAGCGAACCAACGTAAGGAAGGCGCTGTATGGCATCAGACCGGGCTCTTTCGTGCTGATGCTGCAGCATATTCCGAAGCAATGGCGCGAGACCTGGCCTTCTACTATTAATAAGGAGAAGGATGAGGATGGCGATGTGATAGGACCTGACAGGAAGGATTCGCTGGTCGTAGCACCGCAGCTTACGCTGAGCGGTCATACGCATGCGGGGCAGATCAGTATCCTGGGCTTGCGTCCGTCGATGTTTACTCCTTATGATTACGGCCTCTTCGAGGAGGAGGGTTGCCAGCTCTATACCACATCGGGTCTGGGCGGTACCGTTCCAATCCGCATAGGGGCTACGGCAGAAATCGTGGTCATCACACTCAAAAGAAAATGAGGAGTGTTGAGTGTTAAATGTTGAGTGTTAAATTATTCATTCTTAAATAAAAAATGAAGTACTTATATCGTCTGTATCAGCTTGTAATATGCTTGCCTATCCTGTTGGTAGCTAGTGTTTTAACCAGTTTGTCTACCGTTTTGGGATGTATGCTGGGCAATGGCCATTTCTGGGGCTATTATCCCGGCAAGTATTGGTCCTGGCTTTGGGTCCGCATCCTCCTCCTGCCTGTAAAGGTGGAGGGACGTGAGCATCTCAAGAAGAACCAGAGTTATGTTTTCGTGGCCAATCATCAGGGCGCTTTCGATATCTTCCTGATATACGGTTTTCTGGGCAGAAACTTCAAGTGGATGATGAAGAAGGGCTTGCGCAAAGTGCCTCTCATCGGTATCGCCTGTGAGTATGCGCACCACATCTTTGTAGACAAAAGCGGACCTTCTAAGATCCGTGCTTCTTATGACCGTGCTCGCGAGGTGCTTAAAGAGGGCATGTCGCTGGTGGTATTCCCAGAGGGTGCCCGTTCGTTTACGGGGCACATGGGTGTGTTCCGCCGCGGTGCTTTCATGCTTGCCGATGAACTGCAGTTGCCGGTATGTCCGCTTACCATCAATGGCAGTTTTGATGTGAAGCCTCGCATGAAGGATATCTACTGGGCTTTCTGGCATCCTCTGAAGCTCACCATTCATGAGCCTATCGAGCCGATAGGCAAGGGAGCTGACAATATCAAGAACCAGATGAACAAGAGCTATGAGGCGATCATGAACGGACTTGACAAGAAATATCAGGGTTTTGTAGAGAATCCGGACCAATAATTTCGGTTTTTCGCTTGTTATTTCAAAAATAAGTTGTAATTTTGCATCTGTATTACATTATTTAGTATCAGAATCATTAAAATTAGAAGAAGTTATGAGTGATAGCATAGTAATCATTCCTACATATAATGAGAAGGAAAATATCGAGAAAATCATCCGTGCTGTCTTCGGTCTCGAAAAGCAGTTTGATATCCTCGTTATCGATGACGGAAGTCCTGACGGTACTGCTGCCATTGTTAAGGGCTTGATGGCTAATGAGTTTGCCGGTCGTCTGCATATCCTGGAGCGTTCGGGTAAACTCGGTTTGGGTACTGCCTATATCATGGGCTTCAAATGGTCATTGGAGCAGGGCTATGACTTCATCTTCGAGATGGATGCCGACTTCAGTCATGATCCTAATGATTTGCCTCGTCTCTATGCGGCAACTCACGATGAGGGTATGATGTGGCTGTAGGCTCAAGATATATTTCGGGTGTGAACGTGGTCAACTGGCCTATCGGACGCGTATTGATGAGCTATTTCGCTTCTAAATACGTACGTATCGTAACCGGATTTAAGGTGAATGATACCACAGCTGGATTCGTCTGCTACCGACGTAAGGTATTGGAAACCATAGATTTGGATGCTATCCGCTTCAAGGGCTATGCTTTCCAGATAGAGATGAAATATACGGCTCATCGAATAGGTTTCAAGATCAAGGAGGTGCCTGTCATCTTTGTTAACCGTCGTGAAGGTGTGAGCAAGATGAGTGGTGGCATCTTTGGTGAGGCTTTCTTTGGCGTGATGCGACTGCGCCTGGATGGCTGGTTCAAGAAATATCCGAAGAAGGATTAATACTCAGTAATCACTACTCAGTAATCAGTAATCACTAATCAGTACTTGGATGGAAATCCAAAAGATAGAAAAAACATACGGGCGTTCGCCACAGGCGGATGCCCTCTTTGATTTGATGGGGAAGAAGTCGGTTCATTCCATTTTTCTCCAGGGTTTGCTGTGCTCTTCGGCTCCGATGTTCTTTGCTTCTCTGCAGGGGAAGATGAGGCGTTCGGTACTCTTCGTACTGGATGATGCCGATGAAGCAGGCTATTTTTATCACGATCTCACTCAGATGATGGGGCAGGAGAAGGTCTTCTTCTTTCCTTCCAGCTATCGGCGTGCCGTGAAATACGGGCAGCGTGATGCAGCGAACGAAATCCTACGTACAGAGGTGCTAGCGCGCCTCTCTTCGGGAGGACATTTCCCGGTAGTCACTTATCCCGATGCACTGGCAGAACTCGTTGTGGCTAAGCAGAATCTGGATGAACGGATTCTGAAACTGACTGTAGGCCAGCAGATTGCTCAGACCGATGTGGTTCATACCTTGCGCGATTTCGAACTCAAAGAAACCGATTATGTTTATGAACCGGGCCAGTTTGCCGTGCGTGGAAGCATCCTCGATGTCTATTCCTACAGCTGCGAATATCCGTTCCGTATCGACTTCTTCGGCGATGAGATTGACACCATCCGTACCTTTGATGTTGAGACCCAGCTCTCGCAGGCAAAGCGCACAGAGATAGAAATCGTGCCCGAACTCGCCCATATCGAGAGCAACAAGCAGTGTTTCCTCAATTTCCTCTCCGAAAGTACGCCAGTCGTTGCAAAAGACCTTTCTTTCGTTTGCGACCGCATCGGTCAGATCTATACCGAAGGCTTCTCATCGCAGAGCCTTACCGAGCAGCTGGAGGGAGCTACTGAGGTAGAGGCTGAGCGCATCAGACACGACATGAAGACCGAGCTCAACCTCGTTTCTCCGCTCGATTTCAAGAAGGCAGTAGCGGCTCATCTCCGTATCGAGTTCGGCAAGGTCGCTCCGTCAGAGAGTTCGGCTGTGATACCTTTCAATATTGCTCCACAGCCTCTTTTCCATAAGAATTTCAATTTACTTTGTCAAACTCTGGAGGATTTCCTGCTCCAGGGTTACACCTTATATATATTGGCAGATAGCCAGAAGCAGCAACAGCGCCTGAAGGATATCTTTGAAAGCGAAGAGCTGAAGCGCTACGCCATCCGTTTTACACCGGTAGACAAGACGCTTCATGAAGGCTTTACTGACCATGACAAGAAGTGCTGTTTCTTTACCGATCATCAGATTTTGACCGTTTTCATAAATATAACCTGCGCTCAGATAAAGCGAGAGCCGGCAAGATGGCACTCACCATGAAGGAACTGCAGGAGATGGAAGTGGGAGATTTTATCGTGCATGTAGACTTCGGTATCGGCAAGTTTGGCGGTCTGGTTAGGGTTCCTACGGGCAACAGCTATCAGGAAATGATCCGAATCGTCTATACGAACAATGACAAGGTGGATGTTTCTATCCACTCGCTTTATAAAATCAGCAAATATCGCCGCAGCGATACCGGTACTCCGCCTCGCCTGTCTACACTGGGTACAGGTGCCTGGGATAAACTCAAGGACAAAGCTAAGAAGCGAATCAAGGACATTGCGCGCGACCTGATCAAACTCTATGCCCAGCGCCGACGGGAGAAGGGATTCGCCTTCAGTGCCGACAATTATCTGCAGCATACGCTGGAGGCTTCCTTCCTGTATGAAGATACGCCAGACCAGAATAAGGCTACTCAGGAGGTGAAGAAGGATATGGAGAGTGGCAGACCGATGGACCGTCTGGTTTGTGGCGATGTGGGCTTCGGCAAGACTGAGGTTGCCATTCGTGCAGCCTTCAAGGCTGCGTGCGACAGCAAGCAGGTTGCGGTGCTGGTGCCTACTACCGTTCTGGCTTTCCAGCACTATCAGACTTTCAAAAAGCGTCTGGAAGGCATGCCTGTAAGGGTAGACTATCTCAGTAGAGCCCGTACAACGAAGGAAACCAGAGAGGTGCTTGACGCCCTGAAAGAGGGTAAGATTGATATCCTCATAGGTACGCATAAGCTGATATCAAAGACCGTGAAATGGCATGACCTGGGACTGCTCGTCATCGATGAAGAGCAGAAGTTCGGTGTGTCTACCAAAGAGAAACTCCGTCAGCTCAAGGTAAATGTCGATACACTCACGATGAGTGCCACTCCGATTCCGCGAACCCTCCAGTTCTCTCTGATGGGCGCCCGGGATATGAGTATCATGCGCACTCCGCCACCTAACCGTTATCCGATTCATACCGAACTGGTAACGTTTAGTAGTGAAGTTATCTGCGATGCCATCAATTTCGAGATGAGCCGAAACGGACAGGTTTATTTCGTATGCGACAGAATATCCAAGCTTCCGGAGCTCAAGATGCTCATAGAGAAGCATATTCCAGACTGTAGGGTAGCAATCGGTCACGGACAGATGAAGCCTGAGGATTTGGAGAAAATCATCATGGGCTTTATCAATTACGATTATGATGTACTGCTTTCTACCACTATTGTAGAGAACGGTATCGACATTTCCAATGCCAATACGATTATCGTGAGCGATGCTCATCACTTCGGATTGAGTGACCTGCATCAGATGCGTGGACGCGTAGGAAGAAGCAACAAGAAGGCTTTCTGCTATCTGATGGCGCCACCTAAGAGTGCACTTACTCCTGAGGCGCGTCGCCGTCTGGAGGCTCTGGAGACGTTCAGCGAACTGGGTAGCGGCTTCAATCTCGCCATGCAGGACCTGGATATCCGCGGTGCGGGTAATCTGCTGGGCTCTGAGCAGAGCGGTTTTATGGAAGATCTGGGTTATGAAACCTACCAGAAGATTCTCTCTCAGGCTGTCACAGAGTTGAAGAACGAGGAGTTCTGTGATCTTTATCAGGAGAAGATGGATGAAGGTGCCCAGCTTACGGGTGATGATTTCGTTGACGATTGTGGCATAGAGAGCGATCTGGAGATGTATTTTCCTCAGACTTATGTGCCGGGTGACAGTGAGCGCATGCTCCTTTATCGTGAACTGGACCGTCTGGAGAGCGATGAGGAAGTAGAGGCTTACCGCAAGCGTATGATAGACCGTTTTGGTCCTGTGCCTCATGAAGCAGACGAACTGATGCATGTGGTAGGTCTGCGTAGGGTAGGCAAGAAGCTAGGTTGCGAGAAGATTATTCTCAAGCAGGACTATATGCAGATGCAGTTTGTGAGCAATGTAAACAGTCCGTTCTACAGAAGTCAGATGTTTAACCGCATACTCGCTTACGTTACCAGTCATATTCAAGATTGTGTTCTGAAGGAAAAATTCAACAAGCGAATGCTTCGCATCAATGATGTGAAGACTGTAGGGCAGGCTGTAAATCTGTTGAATCAGATATCGCAGATAGATTTAGGTAATGAAAAGAAATAATCTGTGTCTACAGTCTATGGGTAAAATCCTCTATCAATTGTGGAAGTAGACAATAAAATAGACTATTGATTTATACTGAAAGGTTATAAATCCTCAAATCCGCAACCTATAGGGTTTAGTGGGATTTTGCTTGCAAAACGACGAAATTCATTTTATTGTACATATTTCTTGCACAACAGAAATGTCGCAGACACAAAATCCCCTTACCCCATAAAGCGACTTGAGGTAATACGCTGGTTTAACCAGAAAAGCATGGTCTTTAACCAAAGTCTGTCTTGAACAGGTTGGCATAAGCATTGTTGTCTGAGTAAATGTTCAATACATGCCTACGTGATGTCTTAATCCATTTCGCAGGAACAGATATGAACTTGAAAACAAAGGTCTTGATTCTGCTGGTGGCACACAATCCAAATTCATGGGTTTTCAATCTCTGCATAATAGCTTTGTAGAAGTTTCTGATGAGAGCTGTCATAAGCAGGAATACAGTATTCTGTGCCATGAACGATTTTGGCAATCGATTCCAGCCAAAGCCATTGTTCATGTCATCGAAGATGCGTTCCTTGCCACCACGAAGATTGTAGAATTCCACGATGTCTCTTGCACTCGACTTGTAATCGTTAGTCAGTATACATCTGTAGGTATATTCGCCTTCCCAAATGTCAAGGTCTCCCTCTATTCGCCTTTGTCTCTGTATGACAAGACGATACGGTTTTCCTTTCCATTTCTCAACAAGGATAGAATTCAACTCAAACTCAATACCGTTGATTTCAACAGTTTTCCATCCAGTTAAGGCAAACATGGAATCGTAGAAAGAAGAGCATCTGTTGGCACGAATATAAAATGCCTGCAATGAGCCTCTACCATATCTACGATTTCCTCCGAACATGAGCCGCAATCCATGCGGGCACGAGAAATATATATTTCCGAAGCCTCCAATCGCTTGAAGATTCTTTCCAAAGTTTCTTTTGGTTGAAGCGCACGTTTGTGTTGCCGTCTCTATTTTCAATACCAACAATCATGTCGTTAATGACAGCTACACCTGGACTATAGCCCAAGAACTTCTTGTAGGTTGGTTTTGCATCATACTTCTCTGTTTCAATGAACTGATGGTCAAAGTCAAAATCATACTCTTGACCGGATTTCAATTGACCAGTAGCAAGCAGGGCATTGACCAGTAAGCAGTTCATCTTGTCTGCAGTATTGAAATCATAGGATTTGCCAGAAGCAGACTTATAGGTGATGCTCTTAAAAGTCAGTTCTTCGATAGCACGTAATATGGTGTCTGCGCTGCAAGTGCGAAGAGTTGGATGAAGAGACAAATGTTTCATCAGGTGAGTTGTAACATCCTCAATACATGAGCCACCACAAAGATATACGCACATCAGAGAGCGTAGAATCTCGCTATATTGATAACCAAACATAGTGCATCTCAATCCCAAGGTGGAATCTATGGTTTGAGCTAAAAGAGCATCAAATTGCTCCATAATCGAAAAAATTCCCCAAAGGAGTGAGTTTCTCAGATTTTATTTGTACTTTTGCCATGTCATTCAGAATTTTGTTTGTTTTTATTTTACAACACTAAGATAAGTGAAATTTCTGACATGGCAAAATCCTGAGCAACTTTTTGTTGCTCAGGTGCTTATAAAAAATATTAAATTATAGTGTTGCGGAAATTAGGTAAATCAGACAACGTTACATGATGATATGTCAACTTTACATGATAATATGTTTCAGTTTAGTGTATAAAAAAACATTGGAATCTCAATATCCCTATTGAACTCCAATGTTTTATTTTTTATAAGTAAAAGATGATGATAAGCGTTTCACAACGCATTTTGAATTTTCTGTTGCAAAGATACTATTTTCCATTATAATATAGGGTGTAATATTTGGTATTTTATGGGGTAATATTTGATTAAGTTTATAAAAATAACACTGAAAATACACTTATTCAACAAATAATACCTGTAGAATGAACTATTTTATTGCATAAAAATAAAAAAATAGTGGAAAAACACATAAAAAAGTTCTTTATTTCATTTTTTTATTTGTACCTTTGTTCAGGCATACAACAATTTTAAACATATATATAAATATGAGACAGAAAAAGTACATCTTAAGCGAGCAGGAACTTCCTACTCAGTGGTACAACATTCAGGCAGATATGCCTAACAAGCCATTGCCACCGTTGAACCCTCAGACACACCAGCCAATGAATGCTGATGATTTGTCACATGTATTTAATAAAGAGTGCTCAAAGCAGGAACTTGATACAGAGCACGCTTGGATTGATATTCCGGAAGATGTGCTGGAGAAGTACACCTTCTACCGTTCAACCCCTCTTGTACGTGCTTACGCCCTTGAGGAGGCACTCGGTACTCCGGCGCATATCTATTTCAAGAATGAGAGTATCAATCCGTTAGGCTCTCATAAAATCAATTCAGCCATTCCTCAGTGCTACTACTGTAAGCAGGAGGGTGATACCAATGTCACTACAGAGACAGGTGCAGGTCAGTGGGGTGCAGCCCTCTCTTATGCAGCAAAACTCTACGGCCTGGAGGCAGCAGTTTATCAGGTAAAGATTACCATGCAGCAGAAACCATACCGTTCCAGCATCATGCGTACGTTTGGAGCCACTGTAGAGGGTTCTCCTTCCATGAGTACACGCGCAGGTAAGAACATTATCACTCGTGAGCCTCATCATCCTGGTTCGCTCGGTACTGCCATCAGTGAGGCTGTTGAGCTGGCTACAACCACACCAGGCTGTAAGTATACGCTGGGTTCTGTGCTCAATCATGTGGCACTTCACCAGACCATTATCGGTCTAGAGGCAGAGAAGCAGATGGCGATGGCAGGTGAGTATCCTGATCAGGTGATTGCTTGTTTCGGTGGTGGTAGTAACTTTGGTGGTATTGCCTTCCCATTCCTCCGTCACAACTTCACAGGCGAGCGCCATACTGAGTTTATAGCAGCAGAGCCGGAGAGCTGTCCTAAGCTGACTCGCGGTAAGTTCGAGTATGATTTCGGTGATGAGGCAGGTTACACTCCATTGCTGCCAATGTTTACTCTGGGTCATGATTTCAAGCCTGCCAACATTCATGCAGGTGGTCTCCGTTATCATGGTGCTGGTATGATTATCTCCCAACTTCTGAAGGATGGTTATCTGCATGGTGTAGATATCCCTCAGCTGGAGTCATTCAAGTCAGGTATGCTCTTCGCTCAGACCGAGGGTATCATTCCTGCTCCAGAGAGCTGTCATGCGATTGCAGCCACTATACGTGAGGCTCTGAAGGCTAAGGAAGAGGGCAAGGAGAAGGTTATCCTGTTCTGTCTCTCAGGTCATGGTCTTATCGATATGCCGTCTTACGATAGCTTTATCAATGGCGATTTGCACGATTATTCTGTGAGTGATGAAGAAATCCAGCAGTTCCTCAAGGATGTGCCAAAGGTTGACTAAATTATAGTTAACAGTATATAGCAAACAGTTGACAATTATTCTTTGAGATATATTGAAATAACAATATCACATTATAAAAGAAGCCAGGCTGCGAAAAGCAACCTGGCTTTTTATTTAGAGATTCTATTTTCTTTTATTTAGAAATTCTATTCTCAGTGCGAGACTTCTATCTTTCATTAGAAGTTCAACCACTCTTCGATAGCCTTAGCGATGATATCGAAGCTTGTGGTAGGCTCGAAGCGGGCTACAACCTGACCCTTCTTGTTAACGAGGAACTTGGTGAAGTTCCACTTGATATCGGCACTCTCCTTGTAGTTAGGATCAGCCTCGCTCAACATCTTGTCGAGAACAGGGTAGAGAGGGTGGCTCTCGTCCCAACCAGCAAAGCCCTTACATTCTTTCAGAAATTTGAAGAGAGGGGCAGCATCGTCTCCGTTTACCTTGATCTTCTTGTAGCGCTGGAACTCTGTGCCGTATGTAAGCTTGCAGAACTGATGAATGCTTTCATCTGTACCAGGGGCTTGCTGACCAAACTGGTTGCAAGGAAAATCAAGTATTTCGAAACCTTGAGAATGATAGGTCTCATAAAGTTTCTCCAGTTCCTCATACTGAGGGGTGAAACCACACTTTGTAGCGGTGTTAACGATGAGCAGCACTTCGTTGGCATACTCCTTGAGGGAAACATCCTTTCCCTTTCTGTCTTTAACAGAAAATTCGTAAACAGTTCTCATTTTTTTTATCTTTATGTATGTGTTATCTATATTTCCGATCTCAACTTATATAATCTAGAGTGCAAAGATACTACTTTTCTCTTAGAATACTTCAAGAGTTTTTTTAAAAATTCTAAAAATCGAACAAAATCATAGATGAAGGAATAAGCGTAATATATATAATGTAGATAGATATTGTATATCTGGGTAAACAGATACCATATAGCTGAGTATATAGATATCGGTTAGACAATAGAATATAGAAGAATGAAATATCTAGACGATATAACTACACAATATCAGTATGAAACAGTATAAAAAAATGCAGGATTTTCACAAACCCTGCATTCTTTTTTCTTTACCTCTTTTTCCTCAAAAAACAAAGAAAAAGAGGTTTACGATTAATCTATCATTTAACTTTTCTAAGAACTTGTTGCAAAGATACTACATTTTCTTGTAACACCAAACTTTTTCTCAGTTTTTTTTCAGTAAAAAGGGAAAATTAATCAAATACCCCCCCATTTTTATACTTTTTTGCAATATTCGGTCAAAAAACAAAGCAAAACGGCTCAATTTTATGACTATTCTGCTTTTTTCCTTGTTTGAACGTTTTGCTGTGTACGATAACGAAGAAGGCTGTGTCCGGCAACAACTGAAGATATGTCCTGTAATATGTGTTGCTTTTTGTTAATACAGATAAAAGCAGCCATCAGTAATGATGACTGCTTTTATCTGTAATTATCGGGCTATCCCTGCGTTCTGTTTCGGTATTCAGTAGGCACGATACCCGTTTCTTTCTTGAATACCTTCGAGAAATACTTAGGGTCGGTGAAACCTACTGCGAAGGCGATGCTGCTCAGTGTATCGTCTGTCTTGCGCAACATCTCGCATGCCTTCTTGATACGTATATGGCGAACGAAGTCTACCGGTGTCATTCCGGTCGTTGCTTTCACCTTATTATATAGTACGCTTCGGCTCATACCGATTTCGTTCGAGATGTCATCAATCTTGAGTTCCGGGTTGCCTGCATTTTCAACAACAAACCTGAAGATACGCATCATGGTTCTGTCTTGAATCTGTGCCGCCATAAATGCCAGCTCGCTGTTTGGGTCAACCGCTTCGTTCTCGGCACTAGTTTCAGCCTGGTTAAGAGCAGGCAGAGGAGCTGCTGCAGGCTGTATTCTCAGGGCTGCTATGGCATCTTTATCGCCAGTTTCCTTCAGTTTTCTGATGACATCCATCTGAATGTTGCGGCGCTGGGTGAGGATAGCCTCTATTCGGCCGAGCAGATAAGGGGTAGAGAATGGCTTGGTGATATAGGCATCAACACCTTCATCAAAGCCTCGCTGCTGGTCTTCTACGCTTGCCTTGGCCGAGAGAATCATCACTGGGATGTTGTTGAGGGTGGTATCCTGCTTAATCTCGTGAATCATCGACAAACCATCCATCACAGGCATGGTAACGTCTGTAAGGATAAAGTCGGGCGTCTCCTTGCGCGCCATTACCAAGCCAGCCTTTCCGTTCTCTGCGAGCAGCACGTTATAGGTAGGCGCTGTAGAGGAACTTGCGCAGGTCGGCATTGTCTTCAACTACCAGTACCGTCTGGTTTTTGTGTTCCGCTTCTTCTTGTGCTTCTTTCTGTTCCTTGCCCATTTCTTCCAGTCGTTCAGCCTCTTCATCCTTTTCTTCTTTCTGTTTGTTTACTTCTTCCAGATAGTCGGATGCATTGCGGTCGTCAATCTGTCCGTTCTCTTTCTCCCTTTCTGCCAGGTCGTAATCTTCCTCGCTCAGACCGCTGTTCGTATGGAAGTCTGCCTTGTTGCCATATCTCTGAACCTTGTCCAGCATTACCAGCATCTCGTTGGCATTGTCTGCCACCATTTTCAGCAGTTCCTTGCCCTTTCGGGTGATACCCGGTTCGGTATCCAAAACGGTTTTTACCGGGGCTCCGATGAGCGTTAGAGGGGTTCTCAGACGGTTGGCTGCATCGTTGTAGAACTCGTTCTTCATTACGCTCATCTCGTGGGTTACGTTCTCGTGCTGGCGCTGGTTGTAGGTATAGAAGATTGCGCCTACGATACCGAAGAGCAGAAGCAGCATCAGAAATTTGCCCCAGATGCTCTCCCAGAAGGTAGGGCGCACTTCGATAGGCAGTTCTGCCACATACTTGCTCCATACACCGTGAGAGTTGGTGGCTCTCACCTTGAGTACGTAATCGCCATGACTGATACGGTTGAAGCCGATGGTATTGCTGCTTCCGTTTGATATCCACACGCCTGGAGCTGTAAAACCATCTATGCGATAGAGATATCTGGTCTGATACTTACGCTGATAGTCGAGCGATGCGAAGTTGATGGTCAGATTTCGCTTGTTGGCAGGAATCACCACTTTATCCTTGTGCAGGATAGGTTCCGACTTCTTCTCTCCGCTATAATGGAGGAAACAGAAGATGACTTTAGGCTGGTAGTTGCTCTTCTTCAGCGTAGCCGGATTGAAGGTAATCAGTCCCATCGGGGTACCTACCGAGATGTTGTTGCTTGCCGGATCGTGGTAAGGACGGCTTTGCGAGAACGACATGTTGAAGTCGAAGTCGTTAGGTCCGAACACATTGCACTGGCCCGTTTTCGGGTTTACGCAGTCGATACTCGATTCTCTGATTACCCAGATTCTTCCCTGGTTGTCTTCTACCATGCCCTGTACGATGCCTTCGTTAACATCGATGGCATGGAAGTATTTCATCTTCAGGTTGTCTTGCAGGAGCGATTTGCTCACAATCTCTTCCATCAAACCGCCCTGTTGCGAGATATACATCTTGCCGCTGGTGTGCTCCATGATATTGTTCATATCGTTTGCAGCCAGACTAGTTGTATCGTTCGGTATGTAGTAGGTCTTGTGGTAATTGATCTTTCTTGCGTTTGTAAAGGCATCACTGAAGGTGATGAGACCATCTGTAGTTCCTACGAGAATGGTTCCCGTAGTGGTGCAGCAGATGCGGCGTATGCGGTCGTAGTGCTGTTTCTCCCAAGGCAGTCCGTTTCGTTTACTGATGAAGCTGATACTGCCGTCTGCCGCCTCGTTAACAAGTGCCAGCCCACCTCCGTAGGTACCTATCCAGATGCGTCCGGTGCGGTCGGCTACAATGTCTTGTATCTTGTCGAACGGCAGCGATGACGGGTTGTTGGCATCATAAACAAAGTGTCTTACCTGCATTTTATCTATCAGATAGACACCATTTCCGTTGGTTCCTATCCATGCTCTTCCCTTGATATCGAAGTGGATGGCGAAGATGCCCTTCTCGTCGAAGTTTACTTGCTGTGGCACGATCTGTCCGCTTGGCGACAGGTATCCGATGCTTTGGTAGGATGCGTTGAGCACCTGGATTATACCATTGTAATAGCCAGCCCAGATATGTCCGTCTGGCGATGCATTCACCGAGAACACTTCGTCTTCGCCCACATCCAGCTTGTTGATAATGTAAGGGTGATATTTGAAGACTACCTGTGTCAGGTCGTGAGAGCCTGTCAGCCAGAGGATTCCCTGGTCTGAGAGTACATATTTCGTAATCTTCGGTATGCGGTAGTTGCCCGATGAATTGCTTCTCAGCAGATAAGGCACCAGTTTTCCTGCCTTGCGGTCAAAATAACTGAAGGTTCCTCCTCTTGGCACTACCCAGAGGGTCTTGTGTTCATCTTGTGTGATGAAATTGCTTTCGCAGGTTGTGCGGTCCATCGGATCGTCCTGGTCGGCAAAGAGCCACTGTGTCTGTCCGGTCTTCGGATTGACAAGGGTTACTCCTATACCGTCTGTAAATGCCCATACCATACCGAAATCATCGATATAAATCTTCTTTACCTCTGCCAGAGGCTGACTCGGGCTCTGTACGTTGATGATATCAAACTTGAAGGTGCGCGGGTTGTAGATTACTACACCCAGGTTGGTTGCCATCAGAAGCTGGTAACCTGTATTCTTCAGTCCGTTGATACGGGTTACGCCTTCTGGCATTGGTATCATGGTGAGTCGGTTCTGCAGGTCATATTTTGCCAGTTTACCGTCTTCAGTTGCCAGGAACTCATCTTCTCCCACCCCTCTGAGCCATTTGAAAGGCAGTTTGCTTGGAATTTTCGAATGATATATGTATGCGCCTTTGTCGGTAAGCACCCATTCTCTTCCGTGTATATCTTGATGGATGTACCATACATTTCCGCTTCTGAGTCCCTTTTCTCCTACTTTGATGAGTTCTATGTTCCGCTCATCAAAGGTTTTTCCTATTGATCGGATGATGTATTTTCCATCTTCTGAAGTAAACCATGTAGCTCCGTTTTTCAATGGGTATACCTGGCTCACGCGCAGGTCGATGTTGAACAGTTCGTTGAATTTCTGTCCAACAGCAAAGAACCGGCAGAAGTGGGTATCGTATACGTAGAGCTTGTGGTCGTATGTGATACACCACACGTTGTTGTTATAGGATGGTTCTATTTTCAGTATACGGTTGGTTGACAGAACGTCAATATCATCCGGGTTGTCTCTGAAAGTATGAAACTTGTAGCCGTCATAGAACGACAGTCCGTTCCATGTACTGAACCACATGAGGTTGTCTTTACCTTGTTTAAGGTCTGAGATGGTATTGGCAGCGAGTCCGTCTGTGATAGAGAATTTTCTCACATCGCAGTAAGGTACAGCTGCTGTCATGATGGTAGAGAGCAGTCCTAATAAGGTGATATATAATTTTCTTTTCATCATTTTTTATTCGTATACGTTTATTAATCGCAACAAAGGTAGTGAAAATAAATGAGATATCGTAGTTTTAGGTGTATTTTTTTATGTTCTTGCATTAAATTATTCCACTTTTCGTGTTATAGGGGTAATATTTGGTTGATTTGCTGGTGGTTCCTTCTTATGTTATGCCTGACAAAAAAACTCCCCCGATAAATGAATATCGGGGGAGCAGTAGGGATATGTTGTATTGAATTTGATTACTTCTGAATCATCTTCTTTCCGTTCTTGATGACTACACCCTTGTAAGCCTTGGTTACCTTCTGGCCTGCGAGGTTGTAAACAGGAGCGTTCTTTGCAGCTTCATCTGTTGTAATGTTAGTGATGCCGGTAGATTCAAACTTTTCTACAGCCTTAATAGGGAGAACTTCAGGGTTGTTTTTGAATATTACACCGAAAATACCGGTTAAGGTATATTTCTCTCCTTCTGTTAATTTTGAAACACCACCAATACCGCTAAACTTATCGTAAATCATAATCTTGTTTTCACCATCATTAGCATAGTAGTTGAATTTACCTGTAGTATACTCTTCTTTGCTGAATGTGAACTCCTTAATCTTGATAAGGTCGTTGGTGTATTTGCCATCAAGGATGTCCTTTACAGTTGCAATAACAGGTTCAGCAGCTTCGTTGCTCTCTGTGATTTTGAGATTTTCGCCGTTTGTTTCCTTGCTTGCTGACAGATAAGGAATTCCTGCGTCATAAGCCAAATTTACCTTAACAGTACCGCTAATGATGCTGTTTACAGGCATATCGATTCCTAAAGTTCTCATTTCGATAGCTGTGTCACCTTCACGTACGTAAGTATTTACGGTTCCCTTGTAGCTGTTTACGTATAATACCTTTGCGTTTGTGAGTTTGAGGTTGATGTAATCCTTAGCTTCTTTATTGTTAGCCAAGAGTTCCTTTACACTTGCTGCATCGGTGTACTCTATCTTGGTACCAGCGAGCGTAACTTTGATAGACTTGATTTGGGTGTTGCCAGCAATTGTATATACAACTTTGTTAGCATCACCAGTCCAAGAACCTTTATTATTAGTACCTACGTCAGCATTGTTATTATCATTCCATTTTTTATTTATAATGTCGATAGAAGCAATCTTCTTGTCAGCAGGTGCTTGAATCGTAAGCGTTCCACTGTACATTCTGAGACGTGGTGAACTACTCCAGATTCGGTTTTCATTCGAACCAGAAGTTTTTGCAGAAACTGTTACAGAAATACCATTAGTTGTACATGTCATGGCTTTGGTGATATCTCCATCTTTAGAATCTGAAGAAGATGTACCTGTCAGTTCAGGGAAGAGTGTTTTGTAATCATTGTCAAAGTCAAAAGTTACTTCCTGTGCAAACGTAACGCTAGCTACGAACGCCAGAACCAATGATAATGAATAGCGTAAAAATTTGTTCATAACTTAATAATTTTAAAGGTTTAACGTATAATTAATCTTAATTCCGCAACACTATAGTTTAATATTATTTATAAGTGCCTGAGCAACAAAAAGCTACCAGGATTTTGCCATGTCAGAATTTTCACTTACCTTAGTGTTGCGAAAAGAAGACAAGCAAAACTCTAATATGACATGGCAAAGATACAAATAAAATCTGAGAAACTCACTCCTTTTGGGGGAATTTTTTCGATTATGGAGCAATTTGATGCTCTTTTAGCTCAAACCATAGATTCCACCTTGGGATTGAGATGCACTATGTTTGGTTATCAATATAGCGAGATTCTACGCTCTCTGATGTGCGTATATCTTTGTGGTGGCTCATGTATTGAGGATGTTACAACTCACCTGATGAAACATTTGTCTCTTCATCCAACTCTTCGCACTTGCAGCGCAGACACCATATTACGTGCTATCGAAGAACTGACTTTTAAGAGCATCACCTATAAGTCTGCTTCTGGCAAATCCTATGATTTCAATACTGCAGACAAGATGAACTGCTTACTGGTCAATGCCCTGCTTGCTACTGGTCAATTGAAATCCGGTCAAGAGTATGATTTTGACTTTGACCATCAGTTCATTGAAACAGAGAAGTATGATGCAAAACCAACCTACAAGAAGTTCTTGGGCTATAGTCCAGGCGTAGCTGTCATTAACGACATGATTGTTGGTATTGAAAATAGAGACGGCAACACAAACGTACGCTTCAACCAAAAAGAAACTTTGGAAAGAATCTTCAAGCGATTGGAGGCTTCGGAAATATATATTTCTCGTGCCCGCATGGATTGCGGCTCATGTTCGGAGGAAATCGTAGATATGGTAGAGGCTCATTGCAGGCATTTTATATTCGTGCCAACAGATGCTCTTCTTTCTACGATTCCATGTTTGCCTTAACTGGATGGAAAACTGTTGAAATCAACGGTATTGAGTTTGAGTTGAATTCTATCCTTGTTGAGAAATGGAAAGGAAAACCGTATCGTCTTGTCATACAGAGACAAAGGCGAATAGATGGATACCTTGACATTTGGGAAGGCGAATATACCTACAGATGTATACTGACTAACGATTACAAGTCGAGTGCAAGAGACATCGTGGAATTCTACAATCTTCGTGGTGGCAAGGAACGCATCTTCGATGACATGAACAATGACTTTGGCTGGAATCGATTGCCAAAATCGTTCATGGCACAGAATACTGTATTCCTGCTTATGACAGCTCTCATCAGAAACTTCTACAAAGCTATTATGCAGAGATTGAAAACCCATGAATTTGGATTGCGTGCCACCAGCAGAATCAAGACCTTTGTGTTCAAGTTCATCTCTGTTCCTGCGAAATGGATTAAGACATCACGTAGGCATGTATTGAACATTTACTCAGACAACAATGCTTATACCAACCTGTTCAAGACAGACTTTGGTTAAAGACCATGCTTTTCTGGTTAAACCAGCGTATTACCTCAAGTCGCTTTATGGGGTAAGGGGATTTTGTGTCTGCGACATTTCTGTTGTGCAAGAAATATGTACAATAAAATGAATTTTGTCGCTTTGCAAGCAAAATCCCACTAAACCCTATAGGTTGCGGATTTGAGGATTAATAAACTGTTGAAACTCATTTTTTTGAGCGCATTCTTAGAATTTACTTTGTGCTAAAAGCATGTTCTTTGAATAATTACTTATTTATGATGCAAAGATACGAAAAATATCGAGTAACTACTCAGCACCCCTATGGGCATGAGTAATCGTCTTACTGTTGTACTACAGCAAGAATTGCATTGAATTTAGAATTTCCGTTCTTCATAGCAGTTTCAGCAATGGAGTGCAACTTGGCAAAATCATCGGCACCGCTGTCTGTTCGGAAGCAACCGCTGACTTTCTGCTTTATCTTGATTTTCCTAACTCCCCGCTCACTGGCATTGTTCTCGTAAGGCACACTTGGATTGGAGAGAAAGGTAAATAGGTAGTCTTTGACTTTAAGGATACCCCTCTTGAATTTCTCAAACTCGTTATCTAAATGCGTGAGGCTTTCACCCAAGAGGTTCTTCATCTTTGTCTTCAGTACCTTTATCTTTCTAGAGGTAATGTTGTCCTCTCTTCTGAGATTTATAGAGTGTTCTATCAGATGGATGAATCTCCGTGACCAGTTCTGGTTTGGATCCAGTTCGTTCAGATACTTTGCATTCCTAAGAAGATGAGCCAGGCAGACCTGATGGTCCTTAACATTCATCTTGAAGTAGCTCTGATGTCTGTCAGTCACAAGTGTCGAATAGGAAGTCCCTTTGGAAACTTGGAATCTATGGCCTTCTGACCTCGCGATTCTGACTGGAACACGTATGTAAGCAGGTCGTTCTGGAATATCCAGTTCCAATGCAGATGCTTTCCTACCGTAGCACCAGTTTCATCGGCTCCTACGACAGACGCTGTTTCCAGCCTCTTGCGTATTTCCTCATATGCACAGTCTGCCTTGCCGCTATTCTCTTTGAGTATGTTCTGCACTGTACCCTCACTTATATTCTGGCCGGACAGGTCGGATATAAGTTCTGCAATCCTTTTGAACGGAATACACTGCACTACATTAAGGTATGTCACCAGTGCACGGAGGTTGTCACCATACTTGATACGACAGTTGGGAGCTTCGCAGTTGTTTACGCAACCGCATTCACAGACCTTCTCGTAATACTGTTCCTCGCAGGTCTCTACGACCACCTTGATATCAACAATTTGTGTCTTACGGATCTTCTGGCATGGTATATCAATCAAGAGCCGACCACAGCATTTACAATAGACGGGGTCGTGCTTTACAATTACGTCTGGTTCTGCTATAGTCTGCAGTGTGTGCCTTGTGGCCAGGCTGTCCACCGCTCGGCTTTCCGCTTGGCTTGCGAAGAGACTTTGTCCTGCGCAGCTCACGGGAAGCGATACTCTTGGGATGGAGGGATACTGCTGTTACTGCTGTTTTCTCGGGCTTTCCTGGTGTACTTGATGTATCGTCATCAGCTCCCTCGAGTTCCTTGATGCGCTCTTTAGCAACGGCAAGTTCTGCCTTTGTGGAAGCAAGTTCTGTCTTTAGATTATGTATCTCCACGTCCTTCTGGTTAATGACACGGTTGAGGCGTCCGATCTCCTCAGTCTTCTCGGAGTCGGACTTCTCAAGTTTGCGCAGACGCTGGTTTATCTGGCGCAAAACAACATCTATGTCAGTACAGTCGCTTGCCATTTTTTGGTGCAAAGATAAGCATTTTTCTCCACATGGCAAAATCACGATTTACATCCCTTAACGCAGACTTTTGACTTACGGGGAATGCAAAAACGCATCTCCTGGCAGATAATCTGTTGAAAGGCGATAATAGACAAAGGAGACATGTTGGAGGCATCATCGGAAAAGAACTCGTTAAATGAACTGTTTTAAACAGCCTACGTCCTCATCGACTCAATCATTAAAAAGTTTGTAATGATGAAGAAAATAAGCAAAATCAAGTTTATGCTTTATTAACGAGAAGTTTTCTATAGGGGTGCTGAGTAGTTACAATATCGATACGATGTGTTAAGAAAATGTTAAAACTTTGATACAATATTATCAAAAAGGCGGCTGTTTTTGAAAGAATAGGGATTTCCCCCTCAGTTTGTATCCTTTTCCCCTTTGATGCAGACGAAAAATCCACTACCTTTGCATCGGGTTCAAGAAAGAATGCTGTTCTTCGAGAACTCAAAAGTATAGAAGATATAAGAATATAAATAACTTAACTGATAAATTGATATGAAAAAGTTTACTACTCTTCTCACAATGGCTTTCATAGCTTTGATGAGTATCTCATTCACCTCATGTGATGATGATTCTGATATTGCATACACCCTCGATGGTACATGGAAGGGTAATATGTTGGTAGAATATGGTAATCACAATGCCCTCTACTCGGTAATCCGATTCGACCAGAATGATGGCATCTATTCCGGTACAGGCTATTGGATCGATTACTTTGATAGAGATTATTGGCATGGTAACAATTATATAGCAAACCATATTACCTGGACAGTACGTAACAGAAACATCTATATCACTCTTCTTGATGAGGGTAGCGATGTTGTGATTTACGACTATGCTCTGGGCGACCGCAAGTTCTCTGGATATGTAGATGCTGATAACGGCAACCGTGCTTATTTCGAGCTTTATCGCGATTCTTACAGCTATAACTGGCGCGATTATGACTGGGGCTACGATTGGGACTACGATGACGGTTGGGGCTACAGCAAGCAGCATTCGGGCTTGGAGAACACCCAGATTGTTTCTCGCGGAGCTAAGGATTCTGTAGAGTATGTTAAGGTGGCAGATGATAATCAGAAGCCTGTTCGCCGTTTTGTAGTGAAGTAAGGCAATAAGGAATTTAGTTTGAAGAAAGGAAACAAGATATGAAAAGTTTAATCGGATATGGATGTGGATGGCGATAGCTACAGCATCTTTCTCATTTACCTCATGTGATGATGATGATTATTGGCATGATGATTATTACTGGTATGATGACTATAATCATGGTGGCTGGGGATGGAATCAGGGCGACTGGAACAACGGTTCTAACGGCTCTCAGGATGATTACCTGCTGTCGGAGGCTCAGACTCTTACAGGCGACTGGAGAGGCTCTGTGATGCTCTCTGAACTTGCAGAGGACGGCCAGTCTCGCAATAATTACAGTTTCAATGCCGAGATGACGTTCTATCAGGCGGGTGATAAGGTTAACTCGCTCAGTGGTAATGGTGTAGAAGTGGATTATGCCGATGATGGAAGCAATGAAACCCAGACCCTGAAGTTTGCCTGGTACATCGATAAGAATGGTGATATTTATATCCGTTATAATGATTCTGGTGCTACCTATGTGATGGATGCAGGTGCTAAGCAGTATGGTTTCTATCTGGGTGATGAAAGGGGCCAGGATGTGTTCTATGGTTATATGATAGGAACAGGTAAGGCTAAGGGTGATGTGATGCAAATCGATTTAGTGCGCTACGATCCGAGTGGAGCCCGTAAGAAGACCCGTTCTGCTGCAACCGATTCTGTAGCTCCTGGCTTCGGTAAGGCTACCGGCAGGGCATTCATGCCACATGCTATCAAGAAGTTGCCAAGAAGATGATGATATAAACCAAGAAACGGGGGTGTCATAAGTCTGGATAATAGTTGGTGCATAACAGTTGACCACCGCTTGCACAACAGGTGTTGTGCATGCGCATATCAGCTGTTATGCAAGCGCACAACAGCTGTTGTGCGACCGAAGATACTAACTATCTCAACTACATATCCTATCTTTTCCAACAACATATCCTATCTCTTTCAACAACTTCAACAACAAGAAGAGGGTGAATCATAAACTTATGACACACCCTCTTCTTCCCAGCTTGTATATAGCCTTTTATTTAAAGCCCCAAAGTTTCTTGAGAGCTTCTGCATCTTCGTTTTCCACATCCTTCTCTATTTCATCCGGGAGATTACAGAAGAAGTCGATGCCGGTTTTGTCTTCCAGCGTCTTGATGTTTACGACATATTTGCCGAGCTTATCGCCCTTTTCAAATGCCTTGTTCTCGTGAAGGAACCAGTAGCCGAAGGCACTGTAGGTATACTGGTTTTTGCTCTTATTAAACTCCTTTTTCAAAACAGCTACAAAGAAATACTTTGGTATTGGGATATAGCCTGGCTTCTTTGTTTCGCTAGAAGCACCATTCTTCTTCCAGCCAAGGAGATTACTCTCGCTGCCAACTGGGTCGATGGTACCGCCCTTCACGATAAACAGGGTATCAGAATCAATCTTTGGAGCTTTATTACGAAGATCTTCCTCCATCTTATACCAGGTGCCACGCTGGTTGAAGTTGCTGTACTGTGGTTGCATGTTGGTCATGAAGAAAGTCTGCTTCTGCTGGGTAAGGTTCAGCTTACGGTCAGCAGAAGGGCAGATATGACCATGGTTAAAGCCTTGAGCTGTAGGAGTAGGGTCTTCTGTAAAATCTGTAATTCCCCATTGTTCTTTCAGATCCGTATCCCATGGATACTGGCGCTCGCCTTGACCAGGTTTCCATCTGTCAACGTTAGATGCCGTGTTTCCTGTGTGGAAAGTATAGCAGCTCCATCTCTGGCTCTTCATGTTATCATCCCATTCTGTAGAATAGTTCAACATACCTGTTGTATTATCCATGTGAACGATGGCATAGCTGGTACCATTATTCTTGAGCTTTGGGAACTCCAGACCGCCGATAGCGTTTCTTACCACTTGTGGCATGTTGGCAGTAGCCACATTCTTGTTTGTATTGTTCTTATCAGTTGACTCACCACCGGTATTGCCACCCGTATTACCGCCACCGGTTGTACCGCCGTTTTCAGGAAAATAGAACTGCAGGGTATCGTCAGTGCCGCAGGCAGAGAACGTCATCGCAGCAACGAGCGCGAAGATAAAAAACTTAGTATGCTTCATAATTCTCGATAATGTTTTGAAGTTAAAGATTAAGTACTTTCTATATAATAATGTATGTAGAAATCGATTGCATAAGGATAGAATAGAGAAAAAAAAGTGCATTCCTACGTATATGCAACTACGCTGGAATGCACTCAGTATCTTTGCGATAATAAATATATCCTTATAAAAAAGGTATATTATTACTTCTTCAATTTGCCGTAACGGTTCATGAAGCGGTCTACGCGACCCGCTGTATCAACGAGCTTGCTCTTACCTGTGTAGAATGGGTGAGATGTGCTAGAGATTTCAATCTTAACAACTGGATAAGTCTCGCCTTCGAACTCAACAGTGTCGTTAGTCTTGCATGTAGACTGAGAGAGGAACATATCGCCGTTAGACATATCCTTGAATACTACAGGACGATAATTCTCTGGATGAATACCTTTTTTCATTTTTCTTTTTTATTTTTATTGGGTTATTAAAATTAGACGTCATGGGGATGCTTGTTGCATCATTTCGTGTCCCTTATCGGGGCATGCCCATTATAGCCTGTTATCAATTTCAGGCTGCAAAGTTACGCTTTTTTCCTGAAACCACCAAATATTTCCTCTTCTTTTTAAGAAATATTTGAGAAATGAGCATAATACGTAGGTTCGCATTCCCTCCTGACACCTATGTTTTTAATGGATGAAAAGAAATCCCCATCGCCTCTGTTTGGGTAGAGGACGATGGGGATTGGTATTTTTCTCTAATATATAATATCTACTAGGGGAATTACTTCAATGTAATGATGATCTTCTCGATGTAGAGAGCACCAACAGCATTGTTCCAGATGGTAAAGTACTTGCTGCTTACGCTGCTGAAGTCGTAGGTAAAAGTGAACGAATTGAGGGTGCTGCCTGTCTCTTTGGTGTAAGAACCCTTGATAGCATCTGTCGTAGGATGGGCAGAAGAACCATGGTATACACCGAATACTGTAGGCGTGTCATACTTGCTCAGTCCCTTTACCACGATGGTGATGCTCTTGATATCCTTGCTGAACGCTGTGCTGTTGAAGAGGAATCCCTGCTTGGCTGCATCGGATGCGTTGCCTTGTAACTGGAGAGTGCCAGTGAAATCGCCGTTGGCTTTGCAGATGCGAGCACCGCTATAAGCGATGTTGTCGAATTTCCAAGAATACCAAGTGCTTTCTGTGGCTGCTACTTGTGAACCATAAGCGTTCTCAGGCAAATCTTCTGAGCTGGTCTTGCCACTTACGATAGAGCTGATGTTCATGGCATCGCCAGTAGCTGGTGTATCTGGTGTTGGGTCTGGTTTAACCTCACCACCGCCAGCGCTGGTCTTACCGTTTACAGAAATGAGTTTACCGCCCTGGTTGGTCTCTGGGGTGTTGCCCATGTAGTTGATGAGCTTAGCGCAAACCACAATCTCGTCGCCTTCCTTCAGTGTCATGTCGCCTTCCTTCCACTTCTCGCCACCGAAGTAGTAGATGCGGTAGATGTAGAACTGGGTGCTGTTGGCATCATCGGCAATATAGAATGATCCGTTGCCGTAGGGTGTAGAGAACTGCTCCTTGATGCTCTGTACCTTACCCTTGATGTAGAACTCCTTGTCGGTAGCCTTACCAGCCTCCAGGGCTGCGGTATATTTCTGGGCAGCTACACTGTTGAATGGGTTTGCCTCAGAACCATCTCCCTTAGCTTCTCCCTTCAAATCTGTGCCTGGGGTAGTATCTCCTGGCTTCTTACCAATCTCCTTACCGTTAATCTTAGCGTATGTTGCAGATTTCAAACCGGTAGCTCCGAAATAGGTTTCGATATTACCGCAGATGATGAGTTCTTTCTTCAGATTACCTGGGTTATCCTTCAGGTTGAGAGCAGTGCGGAGATCGCCGGCTGGCAACTGGATAGGCATACAGTTGTTAACCTCTTTCTCGTCAGCCTTGGCAGCGAGCAGAATGTTTGTTGGAGCTGTCTCTGCACTTGATGCATCACCGAAGATAGCCTCATTGAGTGCCTTGTCTGGTACATAACCTACAATGTAACCCTTAATATATTTGCCGGTGCCTGTCTTAACTGTCTTAGCGTCAGTCACAGTATAAGGGCTGGCTTCTGTACCCTGTGTTGCCACCTCAGGAGTGGTTGGAGCACCAGGCTGAGTAGGCAGTGTATAAGGCTCTGGTACGTCCTCACAGCTAATGAATGTGAAGGCTGCCATAGCCGCCATCAAAACTGAAAATATATACTTTTTCATATTATTGTCTTTTTAAATATTGTTACTATTTTGATAATCAGTAATTACTTGATAGAGATGAGATTGCCACCCTTAATCTCTTTGGTGCCGTTATAATCAAGCAGGGTGCCTGATACAACCACCTTCTTGCCTGGTACAAGGATACCCTTGGTTTCCTCTGTCCACTTTGCACCATCGATGTTGAAGCAACGGAATACCTCGAGAGTCTTGCCTTCTGTATCCTTACCGTCGTCAGAGATAACGAATGTAGCGTTACCATACGTGCCAGTATTTACATCTTTCACCTTTACGATGATACCGGTAGCATAAACCTTAGCATCGCCTGCTGTACCGGATTGATCTTCTCAGTGCCTGAGCCACGGTATAAGGCTTCTCCAATGTACCGCCTGTTTCTGATGCCTTCAGATCATCCGTGTTGCGAAGTACAATCTGCCAGGTGTTGCCGAATCGGGTGAAGATACGTGATATCGAATACGCCCTGTGGAACCACCTCGTTGGCAAACTTAGAATAACCCGAGTTGCGCACTACCAGGTTGTTTTTGTTGATTCTCTTGCCCGTTTCGGCATCAATCAGTTCCAGACTCGTATTGGTATCATCTGGCGCCCATACGTTTGTACCGTTGGCTGAAGCAAACTTCACCTTCTTCAGGGTCATCAGCTTGCCCACGTTAGCCTCCATATAGGCTGCATCAGTAAGCTTTGTCAGGTCAAACTCCTCTGGCACTACCGTGCTTGCATCCGCCTCGCCAGGGTTCAGAATCTTGAAGTGCTCGTTCCAGATGGCACGCTCTATCTTTCCTATACCCAGACTTCCATCTGAGAGTTTGGTATTCACACCGCCAATCTGAGGCAACTTCTTGTAACTTCCGATATAGAGACCCTTCAGGTTTACGAGAATCTCCTGACCAACAGGAAGATAACCTGAAAGGCCACTTCCGTTGATGGCAATGATGATTGCGCCGGATGCATCCTGTACGCTCACCTGGTTGTAGATATTGCCACTGACATCATTGCCCGTCACTACCGCCTTGATCATCATGTCCTTCTCAATCAGCTTGTAGCCATTGTCGCTGTTGATAATCGTAGCAAACTGGGTCTTCAAATCTGCTATGCTGATCACATTCTTCTCCCTCAGGCTGTTGTTGCCCCATGGAGATGCAGGCA
>SCPP01000398.1_pt1 | contig 31157 bp, 46 predicted proteins | sample 6106811 | NCBI WGS metagenome assembly SCPP01 (sample SAMN10720449, study PRJNA508395) | human gut metagenome | isolation source: Participant 2 stool, 15 month | host: Homo sapiens | collected 2018
CTATCTGTTGCATTGATAAGATAGGTCGGTGCCATAGAGGTAAAAGCAACCCACTTGCCGCACGCCACTTGGGTTTTGTATTGTCTGTCTGGTCTGTGCACCATCAGAGTAAAAGATGATGGAGAAAGCAAACCCTCTGTACAAAGCTTATTCAAATACTTTAATGCCTCTCTTTATGCTCCAGGCTCAACATAAAGCCGCTTTAATTTTCCATTCTCAGGATATAGATAATTGCTTTGAATATCAATTGGTTGGAACGCTGCTGCAATAAAGTCACAGAACCAGTTTTCTCCGCCGCTTGTAGCGCCGATAAACGGAATCTCATCTGCTAATCCGTTACCATTTGGGTCTTTCTCCTTAAACGCCTTTAAAACATTATAAAATTCGTCCAAAGTTTTCGGTTCTGAAAGATTTAGCTTTTCAAGCCACGGCTTAAATCACATACGATATCCCAGCTCGTTTTGCAGGATTTTCTGATAACGCGGTATTACATGAATATTGCCATCAGCCATAGTAATCATATCCTTAAGATTAGTTTCTGCTTTAAAACATCATTCAAATAATAAGCGGAATTATCATAGTATTGATTCAAAGATTTGATGAAACCTCTTGAACCATATCTCAAAATAGAACTGTCCTCCATAGGAACATTCACAATTATATCCGGCAAATCCTTACCGTCTGCTGCAATCATCAGTTCTACCTTTGCTTTGCCTCTGCGACAGTTGACGGCAGATAAACAAATTCAATATCACATTTTTTTTCTTCAAGAAGCTTTGGTATAAAGATTTTCGTCATAATCTGTAACTAATGCATCTTTGGGAATACCTACTGTCAGAGTAATTTTTTCTTTGCAAACAGGAAATTCTCCCGGTGGATTAAGATTTTCGTCCATCACATAAGCTTCGTTCGTTGTTGTAGCAACATTCTTTTCTCTCGCAGCCGCTAAGAACCGTAGCTCCGAGGTGCAAATCAATAAAATGATAGCAATTACAAAATCTTTTCATAATTCTCCATCCTTTCATAAATGAAAATTTGTTTATTTATCTTACTTATTCACCGCCGAGAGGTCCGAACGAATAACCGTTGTTAAGCGGTTTCATTTCGTGCAATTTCACACAAACAGTTTAATTGTATATCTCTCCGTAGGAATAGGTGTAAAATCAAGGTTTAATTTATAATTACCGTTTCTGTAATTTCCATAATTTTGCCGTGACAAGCTGTCTGTCTGAATTATAGACAGCGGCTAAAACGCCTCGCCGCCCTCAAATTTTTCCAGTGCAATGTCTGCCGAAACCTCTGCTCCGTTTTCTGTCAGTTTTGCCGACTGTTCGGTGTCGAACTTACTGTCGGATTGCCGTTGGCTCTGTTATCGGTCCTGCTGTCGGGCTTGCCGTTGGACTTGCCGTTGGCTCTGTTATCGGTCCTGCTGTCGGGCTTGCCGTTGGGCTTTGCCGTTGGCTCTGTTATCGGTCCTGCTGTCGGGCTTGTCGTTGACTTGCCGTCGGGCTTGCCGTTGGTGTCGGAGTTACTTCAGCTATCTGTGAAAATTCAATGACGGTTTCCGCATCTTTAATATTGTAAATTCCGTTTCTGTCTGCTGTCCGTTGCAGAATGCTATTTTCCTTCCTCTGCTGTCGATCAAGCGCTCCTATAGTATTATTGTCCAATATAGCAGTACCGCCATTTCCGGCCTTTACCAAATAATCATTATACGGCTTAAAAGTACCGCTCCAGCCGCACATCTCCTATTTTATCCTTCCATTTATCATAAGTACCATCAGCAAAATCAAATACGAGTTTTCTGTTGTTAAATTGCTTGATGCACGGCTGGCAGCAAAATTCCCGAATTGTCCTTGTTCCCGCTGCTTAAGCCCTCGCCTGTAATCAGACGTGCATCACCGCCAACCCAAACGGCAGTTGTGCCGTCAACATGAAAATTTGAATTCCATGAACCTGACCAATCATTATAGCAGCCGCCGTAAATGCGTCGTGTCACCTGTCCGCCTGATACGGCAATACGAGTATTTCCTGTCATAGTCTGACTCATTGAGCCACCGAATATTCCTTCAACGCTTCCACCGCTCATATTTATGTAAGTATCGCCTTCATATACTGTAGTTTTATCCACAGTACCGCCATACACATTCATAACTCTGCCACCGTCAATACTTATGTGTAGCTCCGCCTTTATGTCCGTTCCTTTTCCCGAACCGCCACCGACTACATACGCAATCGCCGCATTATCCTTAATTGTATATAGGTTTCTCCTGCTGCTTCGGAACCGCTGTACGCACCTCCACCGAACACTCTTGAATCATAATAATTTTGCGAGCTGTCCTCTACGGAATATTCACTGTTTACCGTGCCTCCGATTACAATATGAGTATCGCCGTTTACAGGAGAATTCCAGCCACCGCCGTAAATGCGACGATAACGTCCGCTAAGAAGTGTCAAATCGGTACTCTGCAGTATTCCCAATCGAATTGCCTCCAAGAATATCAATTGGCGCTGTCATGGTCAGACCTTCACCCATTACAAGAGAATTTCCGCAGGCAAATATTCGGTTCGCCTTTTCATCCATGCTCGCTGCCGCCTTTGTAACAAACTTCAATTTTTCAAATTTTACCGGACCGCAAATCTTAAAGATACGATTTCAGTTAAGTCAATACCTCCCTCAGTAACTCCCGTAATCGGATTTTGTCCTGTTACGGTCAGACTTTTGAGGTATCCCAGCTTGAAACACGAACTGTGTCAAGCAATACTATTGTATCTCCGTCCTCCACAAGTTCAAATGCCTTTTGCATTGTGTTTACAGGCGAAGCGGCGCTTCCCGTCCCGTCTGAGCTTCCATTCATGCTTGATACATAAAAATATTTTCCCGTATCTGCATTTATCGGCAAATTGAACGGAAAGTGTCCGTTTCCTGCATTATCGGAAGTTTCAAGCTAAAACTACCATCTGATTTTATTTTTCCTGTGTTATGTAAGTGATATTCTCAGGAATTGGGTCGACAGCCGTATCATTATTTGACAGTACCATAGCAGTCAGCCATTTCCCTACATTCCTGTCCCCAAATGTGCCTGTGATTTCCAGCATCGCCGCCGATACCGGCAAGCTTCCTGATAATAACATTATCCATGCGACAATCACCGTTCCAATTCTTCTTTTGAGATGTTTTTGTTTCATGTTTTATCGCCTCTTTCCAATCTTGTTTTTCATATTCTAATTATTTTAAATTTAATATAATACGCTATAAGAAAAACGGAAATTAGTAATAAGATTGCGAAAATTCTAGTTCTATGCGGTCTGTGACACAGACGTTAACTTAATATTAACAAATTCAACAAAAATATTATACTTGTTGTATGAAGAAAAATAGGCTGTATTATAAAGTTGTGATAAATAAAAGCATAACAGCTTCATATCCTGTATAATGGAATTATCACCCAACCATTTAATGAGGAATTTGTTATGCTCTACATAAATTATACTCAAAATATCTTGGGTTTTCAAAGAATTTTAGTAAAAAATCACTTCTTCTCACTGTCTTGCTCTCATTGATATTCACAGAGTTCTTGATCTTCTCCCTAACAGAAGCCAAGTATTTTGTAAGCGATATGTAGTAGCAATACACCGATATTACCTTTGCCTTCTTCAAAACGGCACTCAAGTTATTGACCGTTACCACTTTATCCGTCAAATGGTCTGGGCTTTCGATAAGGTAAGAAAACGGATACAACAAATCTACGGCAAAAGTACCGCCTTTTATTCAAACACTCAAAACGGCTTCTCATAAAGCGAAATGTCAAGCTTAAGGATTGGAAAAGAACGGTCAAATTCTCTGCTTTACATATCTGATGAAATGCTTCAGGCGTACTATCTTAAGGAGCAATTCTATAAAATTATGGATGCCAATGACCGTCAAACAGCAAAGCAACTTATGTCTGACTGGATTTCATCCGCTGAAAGCTGTAATATTGAAGAATATAAGTATTGCGCTAAAACACTGCTGAATTGGCAGACCGAAATACTAAACTCCTTTGGCGTCCGCTTATTCAAACAATTTTACCAAAGGCTGTAACAACAAAATCAAGGTCCTCAAGCGTAATGCTTACGGATACCACAATTTTAAAATAAGGTTTCGCAATCGTATCCTGCATATGTTCAGCTACAAAACGACCTTGCAAAACAAGGTCGTTGATATACATTCATATATGGGTGATTTCCCATTCCACAGATTTCACCACAACTATTGACATAAAAAACATCCACAAACATTTCTTGTTTGTGGATATCAAAATGGCTCCAGTGCGGAGCCATTTTGAAGGACACTCTTTGATAGTGTTACTATTTATTTACTTTTACATTAGGTACATTCAAGTAAACGATTACATTTTCTTGATTTACTATTATTTTATTTACTATAAGATACACCAACTCTTTTAAGTAAGGAGCTGACCTCTCTTTTAACATTTTTCTGAAGTTTATCAAAATAAACCTATTTCTTGTTCAGATAAACTTTTACGTTTTTTTGCCAAATTTTCAATTTGTAATTGAATTTCGGCTTTCTGTTGTTCTAATGATGTAAGTTTCTCTATCAATGTTGAAGAACTGGCTATTGTAATAACGTCTGCAATTCTAAAAGTTCTTTATCTATATTTCTTACTTCTTTTTCAGAACCTCTATTTCTGATTGATGAGAATTTTCTACACGTTCCAAACACAATTTATAAATACAATGTTGTTGTTTATGACTGAGATGTGATATATAGTTATCTACAATTTTCAATACATACTCTTCTAACCAATCACGATTTACACAATGATTTTGCATTTATAGTTAGAATTTCGTTTTCGACAACATATATAGGATAAATACACATTTCCTCTGCTATTGGTTGTTCGCTTGCCGACATAGCTCCCTCCACATTCACCGCATTGAACCTTACCGGAAAGCAAGTATTCTTCTTTAGCACGATTAGTATGGGCATTTTTCTACTGTTCAAGATTATTTGAACATTGTTCCAATCTTCTTTTGATATAATCTCTGGAATCATATTTTCTACTTTTATTATTTCACTTTCAGGTTTATACTTATGGCGTGAACGTGCTCCAGTAAATTCATCTCTACTTTCCATCTTGTTATAGACAAAAGTTCCTGTATATTTTCATTTCTCAAAATTTCATACAGTGAATTACGAGTAAACATTCTTTTACGCTTAGTACGATAACCCAATGAATTAATTCCCGCTATAATATCAGTGTATGATTTTCCCTCAAGAAACCACTGATAAATGAGTTTTACACCTTGTGCTTCAAATTCATTTATCTTGTAGAAATTTAATGCGTCCAGTTCATAGCCCAACGGTGGAGTTCCTCCGCAATGTTTTGCTTTCAAGGCATTTTCGGTTAAGCCTTTCATTGTTTCACGAGCCAAATTCTTTGAATAAAACTCTGCCATTGATTCAATGATACCTTCCAGCAAACAACTTTCAGGCGTATCATCAAATTGTTCCGTAGTGCTAATCAGATATTTTTGTTTTTCTCAATTCCACACGATATGCTACACTATCCATTCTATTTCTGGCAAACCTGTCTAATTTATGTACTAAGACAAGTTGCCAACCTTTTTGTTTTTTTAATCAGCTATCATTTGTTGAAATTGTTGTCTATCATCTCGCTTTGCACTTTGTGCCTCATCGGCATAAACTTTATCAATAATAATATTATACTCTTGAGCCCATTTTCTTATCAATCTTATTTGTGCGTCAATAGATTCACTTCTCTGATTGTCCGAAGAATATCGAGTATATATAACTGCATGAAGAACTACAACTTTCAATCTTTGTTTAATTTTTCTAAATAGTTTTCTATCATAATCCACACTCCTTTGAGTGTACATCTGATATATTCTATTGTCCCTACTCTTGTATACTATGAAGTATATCCTAAACTATCACTTTGTCAACCATTATATTTTCTGTTTTCATTAATATTTCTGCCAAAAGTTTAGTAATTTCTTTTCATATTGTCCTACTTCTTCAGAAATTTCATTTTCTTTTATCACTATTGTTCTTTCTACTTTCATCTTCCTCCTTTGAATTTTTGAAAAGTGAGAATAGTCCGATAGACCATTCTCACTAATTCTTAATATTAGTATGTTGATGTAGTATAAGCGTCCTCATACATATCACCATTTATAATAAAAGTTTTTTCAACGGTTGTACACCATTCAGTACCGTCTACACCGCCACCATAAATATCAAAAGCAATTTTATGCCTTTTAGGCTCTTCTTTTGTTCCGCTTAACCATAAGTCCGTATATAGTTTACTTTCGTTTACAATGTTATTATAAGGAGCAGAGAATGTAGCAGATGTACTATTACTTGATACTTTATTCATATCAACCATACTACCTTGAATAAAATCACCGTCAAAGGTTTTGATGTCCAACCAAGACGAGCGGTGGCTTTAGCCGGTGGTTTTGGTTTGTCCGATGGTGTTCGTGTTCCTAAGCGTTGAGAACAGGAATAGCTTTCTGTGCATTGGTTTGCTCATAGCTTATACTCGTTTTGATTTCTGCGTCAAGTCCATAACCGCTTTTATTGGGTCAGGCGATAATTTAATACTGTCTACTTTTAATTTTGCCTTATATGTATGTGTGATAACAAGTGTGACTTTTCCGTCAGTAGTTGAAACGGTATGCTTTGTCTGTTCTTGCCAAACAATAGTATTTGTATCACTATCACAAATAGACGGGTCAATAGGCACTGTTTCTATTTCATCATCAGGTACTTCATCATTACTCGGAGGACGATTTTCACTATCAGGATTAGGTGTTTCAGTCGGAGTTTCAATAGGTGTATCAGGTCTGACGTATATTTCAAGCGTTTTATTCGGTGTATTTGGTGATAAATCTATGTTGGCATATGCTGATGTATCTTCGATTATTTTTCACTATTTGAGCCGTTTATGACTCTATATCGCTCATATATGTATTCTGTTTCCGAATTATCAATGATTGCTTTACCCGAATTATCAGCCAATACATATGTTTTGGTTATACTATCAGACTCTCCAAAAGGTATTGATTCAGTATCTTCAAAATCACTTCACCTGTGATACTGTTTATAAATCTTTTGTTACTGTTCCGTGCAAGTCCAATCCAAGCGACACCTTAAACGGAAACTTAAAATTATATCCGACTGCTCCGCCATAACTGTAATACCATAAATCACCTTTTTGCTTATATTGTTGTCCTATACGAATAAGATTACTGTCAAGCGTATCACTTTCAACTGTGCCTACCCACGTTCCCTCTTGATTAATTTCTCCAGCCTCAAAGTTTGGATAAACCATATTGTTTGGTATTTTTCCTTTTTCTAATATATCACCGTAACCAAACTTTGACCGTAAATATATTTCGGGTCGTTACCCTCAACCACTTCAAAGCTCCGTAATGCTCATTAGAACCGCCGTTATATCCCCACATAGAAAATATAACGGAGCTGTACGGATAGCACGCTTTAGGTAATTTTTATTTGGCATATTAGGCAATACTTTTCTTCAATTCAAGTCATTATCTTCCATCAATCAAATGGAATTTAGGACTGAATTTCATTTCAATTCGGGCAAGTGTCACCATCTCGATATACACGATAACCTATATCGCCATCAAATAGCTTTTCTGCTTTTTCACTGTTTGAATCGCCCTCAACATCCGCATCGATGTCAAACTTGAATTTCAAGTCAGGTAAATCTTCATCTATATGGTCGTATATGTATTGACGTATGTTTTCATCAGGAATGTTTACAACATCAACACTTGCCACTACATATTTTTGTCCATATCACCACGCCATATTTTTATGACATCATCATCCGATAATTCATCACCATATACGCTTTTCCATATTGCATTGTTATTTGCAGGAGATGTTGTATTTACATATCGCCAAAACGGAATATTTCCGCCCACAATTACAGAATTGACATCAGTGGTTTCCATATCTCTGTTCCAAGACCAATCTACCTTTGTATATCCGTCAAGTTCATCTGCATTTACAATATAAGGGCTATGGCAGAAAAAGACAACCGTAAATATCATTGTTAAAAATATTATTGTTTTCTTTTCATATTCATTTTTCCTTTCTCTGTAATAAAAAAGTGCAGATATGAATACTGCACTTTGATTTTATGTTACGTTTGCTTTGAATTGTTGAATGTTGTATGTTTTAATATATAATGCTCTTCGGAGTAATCCGCAGTTAAAGGCAAGACAGAAAACAGTGTAAAAGCTGGACGGTTATGCCACCAACTATCCCACATTATCGGTCGGGAGAGGAGGTGGTTGATATGGATAATGAATTCATAATTTCTTTATGATTATTCTTCTACTTTGTAGTTCCATAAAAATAACGCCAGCCCGCTAAAGCAGCGTTATTTTTCAAAAATAAACTCTTTGGCATAACCGTTTGAAGTCTTGCCTTTTCTATTATCATTATATATCTATTATTTCATTTTGTCAATGATTAATACAATACTTTTACCATTCAACCGTATATCGAATTTCTCCATCAAAGTCCTTTATATAATCCTTATAACCTTGACCTTGCCCATTCAAAATTAGTACGAATATTATTGAATGATACTTCAGGTTTATCAAGTCTTTCTAACGAAAGATTAGCACCATTATCAATAAATATACCAGATGTAAAGCTATTGCTATTAAGCGGCAATACTTTTATTGAAATTTGCTCTAAAACCTTTATATCATTAAATTCATATGTTTTTTCTATATAATAGCTCTTCATCATTGTAAAATCATAATCTTTATCAATGTCCCAATAGGCAATCTCAATAGCCCATCTTTGACTTTCAGGAAGATAATCAGGAACTGTAAGCGTTATTGTATCGCCGTCATATTTGATTGACTGTAATACCAAATCTTCAAACATCATAGCTTTTGAACGACTTAATGTTTTTGTTGAAATATTACCACCATTCACAACAACCTCATCATATATTGCTTGAGAAATACTTATATCTGACATACTTACTTGATACTGCTCCGGAACGTCTGTTCTCAACGGCTCTGTCCAAGTAACCTTTCTTCCGAAATAGTCATATAGCGTTTCATCGGAATTAATTCTCTCATTTTATCAATTAATCGTACAAGTACCGATGACGCTTCCGCTCTCGTAAGCAATCCGTCATCTCTGAAAGTGCCGTCATCATAACCGCTTAAAATACCTTTTGCATAAGCTTGAAGAACATAAGGCTTATATTCTTCTTTCATTCTGCTATAATCTTTAAGTTTTGTAATGTAGGTTGAAGTATCGGCTACTGAATCTTCCTTGAGATATTCAACCGCACGAGTAATAACCTTAGCCATTTCACCACGATTACAAAGGAATTCCTACAAGTTTGAACATTGTATCTTGTTCTGTTATTAAGCCCAGTTCAAATGCCTTGTCAAGATACGGAACAGCCCAAGAGCTCCACTTACTGTTCCAAGTATTTTAACTGTCGGTGCATTACTTTCGTTAAGCTCTCCGCATATTAAACAAACAACTGTTTTATAAATTCTTCTTGTGTAATTTGATTATCAGGTCTGAACAGTACCATCTTCATATCCTGAAAACGCATTAAGTTCAGAAATCTTATTTACATAGCTTGCATACCGCCGATTGGTTTACATCAGAGTAATCTGCCGCTAATGCAGAACTACAAGATATAAGCGTTACTGCAGATAGAAATGTTGCTAAAATTCTTTTCATAATAAAATCCTCCTTTGTTCTATATCTTTTATTAACTATATTATGCCATATTTGTGTTATTCTGTCAAGATGTTTTCTGGTTTTTATCTTGTTTTCGACTGATTTTGCTTTCTTTTCTGACATATTCAATCATCTGTTCTTATGTTGTTTGAACTTAGTTTGAACGGAATATCAAAGTTTTTGGAAGAATACTTCTAACTGTGACAGGTTGCATTCTTATTCTGCCGGTAATCGAATATTTAGCCGGTGATTTTTGTATATCTGTTTCATCAATGATTATCTGATATTGAAAACTTCCGTCATCGGCATATTTCTCATAATCATTATTCAGTTTCATATCTTCGGTCAAATATGTTTTAAATTCTCTCTGTGCTTTTTCTGTATCCATAACAGAGTTATGCTGCACCCAATCCATATCTTGAACAGCCATAGTAACCGATATATTTAAAGCTCGAGATATATCGGTTTCTACACTTTCCTTAATCGTGAATATGTGATAATACTCCATTGTTATAAACAAGGCTATTCCAAAATGAATATTGCAGTTATAAAACCAATGCCCGAAAAAGATGGTTTTTATCTAAATGCGTTTTCAAAACTCAATCCCCCTCGATTATTCTTATTCCTTATTGCCTCTCTTAACTTGTATAGTTCTTTTCCAAGCCTTTGTAATAGCCTCTTTTGTTTCTTCAAGATTTACACACTCAAGCTTACCCATATTGCAAAGTATAGCAATTTGATTAACATTTACACCGATGTGTCTAAGTTCAGATGTAAATTCTTTGATTTCTTTACTCGGCAATATATAAACGTGTGAATTTCGTATTGCACGTCTTACAAATTCACTTTTGTAATCTTTAATAGTGCCGCCTTTTCCTCTATTATCTCGAGGTCCTCCTGTGCTACTCTCATTTTCAAAAATGCCGGATATTTTCCCACTTTAAATCAACTCCTCTTTATTCAATCATATCTGTTTTGGGTTTGGCTATGCCCAATTTTCACCTAATTTTATATTGTGTTTTGCCTTTGTACATACAGGCGTATCTTCTATACCATTTTTAACTCAAAATTGAGTTAAAAAGCGGTCTGTAAAATAGCAGAAAATAAATAGATAAATTCACCGCTATTTTTGATTATTTAGCAAATTTATTATATTATTTTTAATATCATAAACAGACTTATCGGGATAAAAAGTCTTTATTTTTGCCATACGTCCATACTTGCCTCAACATCTGAAGCAATTACATCTTGAGAAACAGTCGGCGGATAATATTTTGACAGAAATTTAGGCTTTATTGTAAATGACTTTAGCTTTTGTGTCACTGACTTTCCATATCTCCCTCAAAAACTTCAACTGCGTTAATTCTGTCAAGTTTATGGGCTTTTGAGAGTTCTCTAAGCTGTTGGGCTTTATGTTCGTCAAGATGATAGCTGTATTCATCTATGATTTTAGCAATAAGCTCTTGTTCAAAGGAAGATAAGTAAGACATTTCAACTCCGGCACGCACCGGAATTTGTTTATTGTCAATAAATTTTTTTAATTGCGGTAACAGTGTATCAATGCGGATTAGTCTTGCAATAGTATTCTTTGATACCCCATATTTATCTCCAACTATTTCGACCGTTTTAACTTGTTCCCCACTGGGGTACAAGTTTCTAAATCCGCACCATTACTGAATATTTTAAGATTTTTGTTCTATGTTTTTATCAAATCCGAACGCTTACCTTGTCGCTTGTTTACGGCTACATCAAGTGCGTATATATGAGCCTGTTGAGATATTGACATTTCAGAAATGCTACGTTGATTAGTATTACTATCAAGCATTATCATCAATGCGTCATCATCAGTTAAATCGGTTAATACAATGCAAGGCACTGTTTCAAGCCCTATTGCTTTAGCGGCGTTATTACGGTTATGACCTGCTAAAATTTGATATGTATTATCATCAAGCATTCTAATGAGCAATGGTGTAATCATTCCGCAAGCTTTAATACTGTCTGCTAAATCTTCAAATCTTTCACCGCTATAAAGCTCAAAAGGGTGATTTGGAAACGGTTTTAGTAAATCAACAGGCAAATGGACAATCTTGTTATTATCAAAGCTGATTGTTGGTATAGCCGCTTGTTTTTCTTTCCATTTTTCAAATTGTTCAATCATTTTTGTATAATCTTTTTTATTTGCATTGCTTTTAACCTCCTGACTCGTATATATCACTGTTTATCATATTTTGTAATACTATTTCTGAGGTAAGCGGAATATTGTATAATGTGCTTATCCAATATGCTTTTGATTTTTAATTCTCTGAATTTTACGAGAATATGCAAGCAAGCATATTTCAAGTTTTGTGCCGTTATTTGCCGAAATCTATTTACAACCGCATTATACTCAATAAAGTCACCCTCAATTTTGTATTTCGGACGATATACAGTCATAACTTCAGCCATAATATTTACAACTTCATCAACAATATCACGTTCAGCGTGATTAATGAGATAGTCATAATCAATTTGCTTTTTATTTCATCTACTGTTTTTGTATATCTATCAATCCATTCTTCTTCAGTTTGAGTATCACTATTCTGTATATTATAATTATCTTGATTGATAGGATAGATATAATTAATATCAGTATAATTAATATTATTATAATTACATTTCGATTTTCGAAAGTCTTGCTTTCGGTTTCCGAAACTCTTGACTTTCGATTTTCGAAAGTCTTATTTTTCGATTTCAAAAGTCTTGACTTTCGATTTTCGAAAGTCTTGTTTTCGATTTTCGAAAGTCTTGACTTTCGATTCTTGAAAGTCTTGACTTTCAATTTCCGAAAGTTTTGTTGAACGTGCAGTATCTTCAAGCTCATAAAACTTTTAAGATATATTATTGCAGGTTTGCCTTGTCCTTGTTTTACTCTTTCAATAAGACCGATACCTTTTCACTGTCAAGCTCTGCAAGCATTTTGTGGCTTTTTCAGTTCCGCAACACATTTGCTCCATAACATCATTCGTAGTAAAGAAAATATATGCTCTGTTATCATCATCAAGCCAGCCATTACGAATTGATAAACTCATTCGGTCAAGCATAAGACCGTAAAGTAGCTTAGCACTGTCGGATATTTTTGAAGTGAGGCGACGTTATAAGAATTTTTGGTATTCTGTAAAAGTAAATTGCTCTGCCTCACTGCCATAAAATAATCAAATTGCATATTCAACCCTCCTTTAAAAATTTGTATTTTCCGGAAATTAAGTAAGACGTGGGGCGTCATTTATATCTTGAGATATACTCCGTCTTCATTGTGACCGAGCGGCGAATTACCGAAGTATCATTATTACCGATTTTCGAGTTGTGGCAAAGAGTTTCCCGTATTCTTTTCTTCTTGCACATAGTTCGCAAATGCGTGTACAGCAGACGGCTCGTCGAAAATCTTGTTTACTTAATTACCTTTTCTTCAGTTTTATATGATGTGTTCGATTATTCAAAGGACACATTAGAAACGTCTGAAAGACATTTCTAATCTATCATTTTGATATAAAGTTTGTAACAAAAGGGAGCAATAGTATCAGATGTACGCTTACATCGTTTACTATTACTCCTAATTTTGAAAAGTAATAAAAATGACCTACAAAAGTAGGTCATCAAATTGGCTCCTCCAGCTGGGCTCGAACCAGCGACATCATGATTAACAGTCATGCGCTCTACCAACTGAGCTATAGAGGAATATCTTCTTTAGCTTTCGCTAATTTTTCTTTAAACACCAAAGATAACGACTTTTGTCGTTATCTTCAGCATTCTTCGTTCCGGCAACTTTCTACTTTCCCAGGCAGTCGCCCACCAAGTACCATTGCCGCTAAGGAGCTTAACTTCTGTGTTCGGTATGGGAACAGGTGTGCCCTCCTTGCTATCGTCACCGGATCTTCTCTTTGAGGTCATACCCTCAAAACTAAACAACATAACTTCACAATGCGTTTTCTCTAATTTCTTATCTTTCTCGTTCCTAACCTTTGATGTAGCGATACATCAAACATTGACTGACTTTGCGGTGTTCAGGCTACCGCCTGTATATACTTCGCATTGCCTTCGGCAACCGCTCGCTCCTCGCAATTCTTTGAATTGCTTCTGCTCACTTGCTGTCGTATATATCCGCATTGTTTCACAATGCTTTGGTCAAGCCCTCGGCCTATTAGTATCAGTCCGCTCAATACATTACTGCACTTACACCTTCGACCTATCAACCAGGTAGTCTTCATGGGATCTTACTAGCCTACGCTATGGAAATCTTATCTCGAGGGGGCTTCACGCTTAGATGCTTTCAGCGTTTATCCCGTCCACACGTAGCTACCCAGCTATGCTCCTGGCAGAACAACTGGTACACCAGAGGTGTGTCCATCCCGGTCCTCTCGTACTAAGGACAGGTCTTCTCAAATTTCCTACGCCCGTGATAGATAGGGACCGAACTGTCTCTCGACGTTCTGAACCCAGCTCGCGTACCGCTTTAATGGGCGAACAGCCCAACCCTTGGAACCTACTTCAGCCCCAGGATGTGATGAGCCGACATCGAGGTGCCAAACCTCCCCGTCGATGTGAACTCTTGGGGGAGATAAGCCTGTTATCCCCGGGGTAGCTTTTATCCGTTGAGCGACGGCATTTCCATTCACATACCGCCGGATCACTAACTCCAACTTTCGTTACTGCTCGACTTGTCGGTCTCGCAGTTAGGCTGGTTTATGCGTTTGCACTCGTTGCACGATTTCCGTCCGTGCTGAACCAACCTTTGAACGCCTCCGTTACCTTTAGGAGGCGACCGCCCCAGTCAAACTGCCCACCTGACAGTGTCCCCACCCGGATTCACGGGTGCAGGTTAGAACCTTCATATTACAAGAGTGGTATCCCAACATCGACTCCTAACACCTGGCGGCATTAGTTCTCTGTCTCCCACCTATCCTGTACATGGAGTACAAGACCCAATGTCAAGCTACAGTAAAGCTCCACGGGGTCTTTCCGTCTTATCACGGGTAACTGGCATCTTTACCAGTACTTCAATTTCGCCGGGTATGTTGTTGAGACAGCTCTCAAGTCGTTACGCCATTCGTGCGGGTCAGAACTTACCTGACAAGGAATTTCGCTACCTTAGGACCGTTATAGTTACGGCCGCCGTTTACTGGGGCTTAAGTTCACTGCTTCGATTACTCTAACACTTCCTTAACCTTCCAGCACCGGGCGGCGTCAGCCCATATACATCATCTTTCGATTTAGCATAGACCTGTGTTTTGCTAAACAGTCGCTTGGGCCTTTTCACTGCGGCCTGCTCTCGCAGGCGCCCCTTCTCCCGAAGTTACGGGGCCATTTTGCCGAGTTCCTTAACAAGAGTTCTCTCGCTCATCTTAGGATTCTCTCCTCGCCTACCTGTGTCGGTTTGCGGTACGGGCACCTTGTCAATCCATACAGCTTTTCTCGCCAGTGTACAATCACCTACTTCGCTACTAATTTTCGCTCCCTTACGCCCCACTCAACCAACGGTGGGGTTAGGCTATGTTCCTGTGTCCCTGTATTTAACGACTTCGGTGGTTACGGAATTTCTACCGTATGTGCATCGACTACGCCTCTCGGCCTGAGCTTAGCTCCCGACTAACCTTGGGCGGACGAACCTTCCCCAAGAAACCTTAGATTTTCGGCCATTATGATTCTCACATAATTCTCGCTACTTATTCCGGCATTCTCACTTGTGATATCTCCACTACTCCTTTCGGTGTAGCTTCGCAGACTTACACAACGCTCATCTACCAACAATATTACTATCATTCCTAAGCTTCGGTATGAATTTTAGCCCCGGTACATTTTCGGCGCAGAGTCACTCGACTAGTGAGCTATTACGCACTCTTTAAAGGATGGCTGCTTCTAAGCCAACCTCCTAGTTGTCTACGCAACTGCACATCCTTTTCCACTTAAATTCATTTAGGGACCTTAGCTGACGATCTGGGCTGTTGCCCTTTTGACTATGAGTCTTATCACCCACAGTCTGACTCCCAGGAAACATTTATGCGGCATTCAGAGTTTGATAGGCTTTGGTAACCCGCGAAGCCCCTAGACCATTCAGTGCTTTACCTCCGCTAAACTATCCTGAGGCTAGCCCTAAAGCTATTTCGGAGAGAACCAGCTATATCCGTGTTCGATTGGAATTTCACCGCTAACCACAGCTCATCCCGCCTTTTCAACGGTCGTGGGTTCGGTCCTCCACGAAATTTTACTTTCGCTTCAACCTGCTCATGGATAGATCGCCCGGTTTCGGGTCGTATACTGCAAACTGTACGCGCTATTCACACTCGGTCTCCCTTCGGCTTCAGTGCTTAACACCTTAACCTCGCTTGCAACATACACTCGCCGGACCGTTCTACAAAAGTACGCTATCGCACATATAAAGTGCTTTAGCAGCTTGTAAACATAGGGTTTCAGATTCTTTTCACCCTTCCGGGGTTCTTTTCAACTTTCCATCACTGTACTTTTCACTATCGGTCATCAGGTAGTATTTAGGCTTGGGGTGGTCCCCGGCTTCCCACCGGGTTCCTCGTGTCCGGTGGTACTCTGGATCCTGCCTTGTCAATATCCTTTTCGCTTACAGGACTATTACCTACTATGGTGTGTCTTCCCATACACTTCTGCTAAAAATATTGAATCAATTACGCAGTCCGCAACCCCAAAGATATTGCTATCTCTGGTTTGGCCTCTTTCCCTTTCGCTCGCCGCTACTTAGGAAATCGATGTTTCTTTCTCTTCCTCCTCCTACTTAGATGTTTCAGTTCAGAGGGTTTCCTCCACATGGCTATGTATTTACCATGCAGTGATACGGTATTGCCGTACCGGGTTTCCCCATTCGGATATCTGCGGGTCTATGGATATTTGCTCCTAACCGCAGCTTTTCGCAGCTTGTCACGTCCTTCTTCGGCTCCTGATGCCAAGTCATTCTCCTACGCTCTTTATAGCTTGACCAACTTGGTTTGGTTCTTGAATTACATAAGAATTAGAGATTTGTTTGAAATTGAAGTTTTACCCATATACTCTCGTATATCGAAAAACCTTTCCACATTAGTTTGATAACTAATTTAGTTATCGGGGTTTGTCATTTGATTACTAAACAAATGCTTTCCTCGTTCTCTCTATCATCGTTTGTTACATTGTTTAGTTTTCAAGGTACAATCTTTTATATTGATTTTAAATTCAAACAAGTTTGCGTGCAGTTCGCTTTTTCTTCGACGTCGTCGCGTACATCGGTACGCAAGACTGAGAAAAATGCGAAATGTGCGTGAAATTGTTTGAATTGGTGGAGACGAGGAGATTCGAACTCCTGACCCCCTGCTTGCAAGGCAGGTGCTCTCCCAGCTGAGCTACACCCCAAATTTAGTTGATACTTCGTTATTAACTAATATCAAGTCTTTGGTAATTTTTCGTATGTCATGACTGTCCAACCTACGGTTGGCATCATATTCGCCTATGTGCCTCCTTGTTACGGCAACTTTGTTGCCTATCGCTCCGCTTCGCTTCACGATTTCACACTGGCACGCTCATACGATGTTTCGCATTGCTACGCAATGCTAGTGGTGGGCCTAGGTGGACTCGAACCACCGACCTCACGCTTATCAGGCGTGCGCTCTAACCAGCTGAGCTATAAGCCCATGCAGGGTTTCTATTGGGTTCAGTTTCCTTTTCCCACTTATATCAATATTTCGTTATGAATGTTCATATTATTCTACATTTTAAAGCGTAAAGCTCATTCCTTACATATCAGGGATGTCAGCTACCGCTGAGCCTTCGAAAATTAAAATTTTCAAAGCTTCACGTTTTTGCTTCGCAAAATAACGTGCATTCAAAGATAAATAGCACAGTTTTCTGTCTCTGACGATATTTCTATCGTTCGACCTTAGGAATTTTGACTAAGCTATTCGCTCAATCGGTTCTCCTTAGAAAGAGGTGATCCAGCCCCACCTTCCGGTAGGGATACCTTGTTACGACTTCACCCCAATCATCTACCCCACCTTCGGCAGCTCCCTCCTTGCGGTTAGCTCACAGGCTTCGGGTGTTACCGACTCTCATGGTGTGACGGGCGGTGTGTACAAGGCCCGAGAACGTATTCACCGCGACATGCTGATTCGCGATTACTAGCGATTCCGACTTCATGTAGGCGAGTTGCAGCCTACAATCCGAACTGAGACCGAGTTTGTGATTCGCTCCACCTCACGGTTTCGCTGCACTTTGTTATCGGCCATTGTAGCACGTGTGTAGCCCAGGTCATAAGGGGCATGATGATTTGACGTCATCCCCGCCTTCCTCCGGCTTGTCACCGGCAGTCTCGCTAGAGTCCCCAACTTAATGCTGGCAACTGGCAACAGGGGTTGCGCTCGTTGCGGGACTTAACCCAACATCTCACGACACGAGCTGACGACAACCATGCACCACCTGTCACCTGATTCCCGAAGGCACTCAAGTATCTCTACTCGATTCCAGGGATGTCAAGACCTGGTAAGGTTCTTCGCGTTGCGTCGAATTAAACCACATGCTCCACCGCTTGTGCGGGCCCCCGTCAATTCCTTTGAGTTTCAACCTTGCGGTCGTACTCCCCAGGTGGGATACTTATTGTGTTAACTGCGGCACAGAAGGGTCGATACCTCCTACACCTAGTATCCATCGTTTACGGTGTGGACTACCAGGGTATCTAATCCTGTTTGCTCCCCACACTTTCGCGCCTCAGCGTCAGTTTCTGTCCAGAAAGTCGCCTTCGCCACTGGTGTTCTTCCTAATATCTACGCATTTCACCGCTACACTAGGAATTCCACTTTCCTCTCCGATACCAAGGCTGTCAGTTTCAATCGCAGCCCCGGGTTAAGCCCGGTATTTCACGACTGACTTGACAGTCCGCCTACGCGCCCTTTACACCCAGTAAATCCGACAACGCTTGTCACCTACGTATTACCGCGGCTGCTGGCACGTAGTTAGCCGTGACTTTCTCACAAGGTACCGTCACTGTCTTCTTCCCTTGCGACAACAGTTTACAATCCGAAGACCTTCTTCCTGCACGCGGCGTTGCTGCGTCAGGGTTGCCCCATTGCGCAATATTCCCCTGCTGCCTCCCGTAGGAGTCTGGGCCGTGTCTCAGTCCCAATGCGGCCGATCAACCTCTCAGTTCGGCTACAGATCGTTGACTTGGTGAGCCGTTACCTCACCAACTATCTAATCTGACGCGAGTCCATCCATAAGCGATAAATCTTTCATAATCAAGTCATGCAACTTAACTACAATATGCGGTATTAGTCCACGTTTCCATGGATTATCCCCTCTTATGGGCAGGTTACTCACGCGTTACTCGCCCGTCCGCCACTTTCCTCTTTGAACGTCACTCCGAAAGATCTGTTCAAAGATTCTCGTTCTACTTGCATGTATTAGGCACGCCGCCAGCGTTCGTCCTGAGCCAGGATCAAACTCTCGTTTAAATGGTTATATTTAAGCTTTCGCTCTTATATACTGATTGTTTGTTAGCTCTTAATTACTAACTGACTTCTCTTCGTAATTTTATCCGAATTTCTGTCATAAAAACTCAATAGTTTTACATTTGCAAAGCAAATGTTTGACATAAAACCTGCACTATTTATCTTTCAATGTACATGCTCTCTTGCGACAGCTCGTTTATTCTATCACATCGTTTTCAGTTTGTCAAGACTTTTCAAAAGTTTTTAAAAAGTTTTTAACTTCCTCTCAACCCGAACACTTTTCTTCCCGTGTTCTTTAGCCCTCTCAACTGACGACTTGATTATTATACACTCTATTACCTCTTTTGTCAACACTTTTTTTCATTTTTTTGAAGTTTTTTCATTATACTATATATTGTGGATTATTTCTTATTATATACACTATTTGCGTCGATTACAATAAAAAGAACTGTAACAAATCGTTACAGTTCTCAAAAATTATTTTCTTCCGTAATTATTAATAATCAACTCAACAAAATCCTTATTGCTGCTTGTGCTTCTCATATACTGCAAAAGCTGACAATAGTTTCGGTATTTGAATTTCTGCCAAGCTCACGTCTTATAATCCAGCAAGCCTCTTTTCACGGTCATTAAGCAAATCTTCTTCACGTCTTGTACCCGACTTCAAAATATCAATAGCAGGAAAATTCGTTTTTCCTGAAGATTTCTGTCGAGATTCAATTCCATATTACCCGTACCCTTAAATTCTTCAAAAATAACATCATCCATTCTGCTGCCCGTTTCAACAAGTGCTGTTGCCAAAATTGTAAGACTTCCGCCCTCTTCTATATTACGAGCCGCACCGAAAAACTTTTTCGGCTTATACAATGCGTCAGGATCAAGACCGCCGGACAAAGTTCTTCCTGTCGGCTGAACTGTAAGGTTATATGCCCTTGCAAGTCTTGTGATTGAATCTGCAAAATTACCACATCTTTTTCTGCTCCACAAGTCTTGACGCTCTTCAAGCACCATTTCCGCAACCTTACAATGATTTTCGGGCATTTGGTCAAATGTTGAATATATAACTTCACCGTCTATTGAACGTTTTATATCAGTAACTTCTTCCGGTCTTTCATCTATTAAAAGCACTATCAATTTAATATCAGGATAATTTTCGGATATAGATTGAGCAATTTGTTTTAATATAGTAGTTTTACCTGCCTTTGGCGGTGCAACTATCATACCTCTCTGACCTTTTCCGATTGGTGCGATTAAATCTATAAGTCTTGACGCAGTTCTTGTTCTGTCACCTGTATCAAGACTTATTTTTCTTTCGGATATATCGGTGTAAGACGTTCAAACGGTCTGCGTTTTAAAGCAATTTCAAGTGGATCGCCGTTTATAGTCTTTACAAACAGTAACGGAGAAAACTTATCTTCATCTTGTGACGGTCGGCAATCACCGACAATTTCGTCACCGGTCTTTAAATTAAATCTTCTTATTTGTGTAGGTGACACATATATATCGTTTTGCCTGACATATAGTTCTCCATACGAAGAAAACCAAAACCGTCTGTCATTACGTCAAGCACACCCTTTACTTCAACTGCGTCTGCCGGACGTTCACGTTTTTCGGTTGCACTTTCTGTTTTTCCTCATTTGCAATCTGTTCACGTTTTCGCGAATCAATGCAATTATTTCATCTTTTTTAAAGCTGAAATTTTTTCTATTCCAAGACCTTGCGCTATTTGTTTCAGTTCATCTTTAGTCTTACGTTCAAGTTTAACTCCGTCTTGCATATACTTGCTCTCTTTCTATTATATATTACCTACATTATATTTTAAATGATTTGATTTGTCAATCTTACAAAAAACGCATTCCATATAAGAAATGCGTTTTTGTATAATCATTTGTTCTTTAGTCGTCTAACATAACTGCACCTTGAATTGCAGAAGAAACCATCTTTGAGTATCTTCTTAGATAACCTGTCTTAACCTTTGGTTCAAGCGGAGTCCAATTTTCTTTACGCTTAGCCAATTCTTCTTCGCTGACCTTAAAGTTAATCTGGCATTTATCTATATCAATAGAAATAATATCGCCGTCTTGTACAAATGCGATAGGGCCGCCTTCAACAGCCTCCGGTGAAACGTGACCGATAGCCGCACCTCTTGTAGCGCCTGAGAAACGTCCGTCTGTAATAAGAGCAACGTCCTTATCAAGTCCCATACCACAGATTGCAGATGTAGGAGAAAGCATTTCTCTCATACCCGGTCCGCCCTTTGACCTTCGTAACGGATAACAACAACGTCACCCTTTACAATCTTACCTGTATAAATAGCCTCAATAGCCTCTTCCTCACTGTTATAAACCTTTGCAGGGCCTTCGTGCTGCAACATTTCTTTGCAACGGCACTTCTCTTAACAACAGAGCCGTCAGGAGCAAGATTACCCTTTAATACGGCAATACCGCCTGTTTGGCTGTACGGATTATCTATCGGACGGATTACGTTATAATCAAGTACAGTGCAGTCCTTAATATTTTCGCCCAAAGTCTTACCTGTTGCGGTAATTGTATCGCTTTAACAAATTCTTCTTTGAAAGCTCGTTCATAAGTGCCTGAACACCGCCTGCCGCATACAAATCCTGAACGTGATGTTCGCCTGCAGGAGCAAGGTGACATAGGTTCGGTGTTTCTTTACTGATTTCATTTGCGTAATCAAGTGTTATAGGTGCTTTTGCCTCATGTGCTATTGCAGGAAGGTGCAGCATTGAGTTTGTACTGCAGCCAAGTGCCATATCAACACGAAGTGCATTATAAATTGAATCCGGAGTGATAATATCTCTCGGCTTAATGTTCTTTTCAAGAAGTTCCATAATCTTCATACCTGCATGCTTTGCAAGACGTATTCTTTCAGAATAAACAGCAGGAATTGTGCCGTTACCCGGTAAAGCCATACCAAGGACCTCACACAGACAGTTCATTGAGTTTGCAGTAAACATACCCGAACATGAACCGCATGACGGACAAGCCGCATTTTCAAGTCTTAGAAGTTCGTCCTCATCGATATTACCCGCTTTAAATGCACCGACTGCCTCAAATGCAGTATTAAGGTCACGATACTTGTCTTTATAATTAATTGAAAGCATCGGTCCACCGCTTACTATGATAGCAGGAATATTTAATCTTGCCGCCGCAATAAGCATACCCGGAACGATTTTATCACAGTTTGGAATAAGTACAAGAGCGTCAAGACCGTGTGCAATAGTCATTGATTCGATTGAATCTGCAATAAGCTCACGGCTTGCAAGAGAATATTTCATTCCTTATGTCCCATTGCGATACCGTCGCAAACACCGATAGCAGGGAATTCCAACGGTGTACCGCCGGCAATTCTTACGCCTGTCTTTACCGCCTCTGAGATTTTATCAAGGTGAATGTGTCCGGGAATGATTTCATTCTTAGCACTTACAACACCTATAAGCGGTCTTTCGATTTCTTCATCTGTAAATCCGACGCTTTAAAAGCGAACGATGAGGTGTTTTCTCTAATCCTTTTTTACTATATCACTGTACATTTTTTCCTCCTTAGATTTTCATAAATAGTTGAAGTAATATATTATAATTATATAAATATTTTACTGCATATGTTTTGTCAATCATTTCATACAGATTGCTCTCTGCCGGTGCAAACATTGATAAAGTGCAAGCAACAAAAATATAATAAAAATTATATTTATCGTTGCAAAAATTCCACCCATAAATTTATTTACACCTTTTATAATCGGCGCTTCCGTAATACCGTTTATTATCATATACACCGCCATAAGTATAAGACGTATTATGATAAACAGTGCCACGCAGGCGATAACCGTCAAGCAAAGATTTGTAAGCCACATTACGGTTTTTCGTTTATCGAATTAACCGCATTGTTGGTGCTGTCAATTTGATTTGTCATATCACTTTGAATAAACTCCGGCAAATTCAGTGTTTCGGCAATATCAACACCTCCGCCCTGCGGAATATTGACATTTTCCGCAATCTTTGTGCTTATGTTATTTGCCAAAGCCGAACCTGCAAGAAAGTTTACCGTAGGCGTTTTAAGTGCAAGAACAAGCACTATTGTTACAACCAATGCGACTATTTTCCAAACCGATTTTACAAATCCCTTTTATAACCGATAACAAACGATATGACAAGCACTGCCAATAAAATAATATCAAGAGTTATATTCATGCCATACCCCTTTATACGGTTACAACTTCAAGGCTGTTTGAATAAATCACCACAAAGGTTGTATCCGATACTATAATCAGATTTTTATATCCATTGCGGCAGTATATTTTGACATTACTTTGTTTTTTTGTTTTTCCAAAGTAAATATCTCTGCCTATGTTATAAAGTATATATTTTATTTATGTCTATAAAGTCAGTAACGCCTATAAGGGTTGTACTGTTCTTTAAAACCGTTTTTGCTGTACAAATTCAGCATAGGTATATTACCGTCGTCAAATGCCAACAGTTTATTGCCGTTTGAGTCTATTGCCGAATGTGTAAGCTGTACATTTGAAAATCGTTGTCATAAACAATCTTTCCGCTTGATGAAATTCCGTAACCCTGTTGTCGCCAAACGCATTAACCTTATCACCCACGAACTGAAGTTCATATACAACGGTATCGGGCATTTCGATTTTGCATAGCTTTCTGTTTCATTTACGTTAAAAGCTGTACTGTTGTTTTGCGGTTACATCGGAATTTAAAAGTGCCACTGCGACACTTCTCGACGCCGCCGAAATATCGGCACATATAACCGCGTCACTTCCCGACCACGAGAATATTTGTTCGCCTGATTTATTATATACAGATATACCGCCTCTGTATGACGATTTATCCGTAACAACCACTACATCACCGTTTGAAGAAAGTTCTGCCGACATAACAGTATCGGGATCGTCTACGTCATATTGAAGTTTATTGTCAATGTACAAACAAATTTTATTTCTGCCTTTTCGGCAATTAAAATATAATTTCCGTCTACCTTTTAATATCGGATCAACTATCGCCGTATCTATTTCCCACACGACAGTTCCCGTTCCATCAATATACGACATATGATTCATTTTCGCACATACAACACCGTTTTGTACGGTACAAATTCAGTTTCATTCGCACCCTCAAAAGAAACAATTTCATTTGACTTTATTTCTGTATTGTATTGTTCATCAGGTTTTGTGTTGGGTCGGGTAATTGATTTTGTCTGTTTTACTCGTTTTAAATACTTTAGATATATTGTTTGAAAAATTATTTTGTAATTTCCGATTATTCCTGTATCTATCATTATAAAGCGATTACAACAATTATACCTATTATCACACCTATGATTATACCTTTGTGGTCTCCGATTTTTAAATCGTCAAAAATCCGACATCCGTTTCATAATCGGGATAATCTGTATCATCATCGTAATTTACATTATTGCTTAAAGTTTTTCTTCTTCGGAATTATTTTCTTCATCTGCTTCTTCTAAAGCTAGCTCGTCTTCCGGTTCTTCATCTGCTTCTTCCGAAACAGGTTCTTCTTCGGTTTTTGTTTTCCTCACTTACTTCTTCCGAAACAGGTTCTTCCTTATCCGATACAGTTTCATCGTCTGTTTCCGTTATTTCATCATCCAATTCATCATCTGTTTCGGGTTCATCATCAAATGTATTACGTTTTCGTCCTCCGCATAATGTATGAGGTCACTTATTGAACTTTCATTTATTTCGTCATCGTTTTTCATCAGTAATACACCTCCTTCAGACAAAGGCCTTGCGGCGGAGCGGTTATACCTGCTCTTTCTCTGTCTTTTGAATTTATTATGTCTGTCATATCGTTCGGATTAATCTTTCCGCCGCCGACAAAACAAGCGTTCCCGCAATAATTCTTACCATATTGTAAAGAAATCCGTTTCCGACAACATCAATCGTTATTATATCCCCGTTTTTATCAACATCAAGCAAATAAATTTCTCTTACAGTTGTTTTAACCGAAAATCCGCTTGATGCAAAACCTATAAAATCATGTTCACCGATAAATGCCTTTGCGGCAATCCGCATTTTTCTATATCCAAAGGATATTTATAATGCCACGAATATCTGTTCATAACCGCATCGGGAAATTCACGGTTTAAAATTTTATAAACATATCTCTTTTTCACCGCACTACTGTTTGAATGAAAATTTTCGTCAGTATCTTCCGCCTCAAAACAAACAATGTCATTCGGTAAATATGTGTTTAACGCATACGGCAGTTTTCAGACGGTATTCTTGAATTTGTGAAAAGTTGCATACATAGTTTTCGGCGTGAACACCTGTATCTGTTCGTCCGCAGCCTGTCAAATGTACATCTTCATTCACAATTTTCTGAACGGCTTTTTACAATTTCCTGTACTGTTATGTCATTTTTCTGTATTTGCCAGCCGTGATAATCAGTACCGTCATATTGAATTTTCAGTTTAATATTTCTCATTATACCATTTCCATTACTAAATTTCAATTAAAAATTCTACCGCCATAATAAGAGCAGCCGCCAAAACAAATACGATACTTGCTCCCAAATCGACTTTAGTCATATGCGTTTCTTTCATTTTGTACGGTTATTGCCGCCGTTGTAGCACCTTGCCTCCATAGCCGTTGCAAGCTCGTCGGCACGTCTGAACGCATTTACAAAAGCGGTACCAAAAGTGGTATCATAGCCTTTGCACGTCTTATTATATTCCCTGTTTCAAAGTCCGCACCTCTTGCCATTTGTGCTTTCATAATCTTGTCCGTTTCTTCGGCAAGCGTCGGAATAAATCTTATTGCAATAGTCATCATCATTGCAATTTCGTGTGACGGAACTTTTTTTTATTGAAAGGTTTTAACAGTTTTTCTATTCCATCCGTAAGCTGTAAAGGTGACGTTGTAAGCGTAAGAAGTGACGTTCCCATTACAAGATACAAAAGCCTTATAACCATAAGTGAACCGTTCGATACCCTCTTTGTAATCTTTAAAGTAAACTTAAATATCTTCAGTGCCCATACCGTATCACCCGGCGTCATAAACACATTAAGTACCGCCGTAAAATAAATATCCAAAGCATTGGCTTTAAGCCTTTTAATATCATTTTAAAAGGTACACCGCTTATAAGAATTAATGTTATTGTATAAATCGTAAATACGACATATGAAATCGGATTTTTAAAATGAACAACAATACTATGTAAAGTATCGTCATTATTTTTTACGGGCGGATTCATTTTATGGAGCGGTGAATTACCCGGAACGTACTGTCCTATTATTATATCTTTAAACATTGCCGCCACCTCCGATTAATTTTTAATTGCGTCCGCGGCATATTTTACCGTATAAATATGCTCGGGCAAATCATAACCGGCAAGTCGCAGTTTATCGGTAAGCAATGTTACTTGCGGTACATTAAGACCGATTTTCTGCAAATGCTCCGCTTGTGCGAACACCTCCGCAACCGTTCCCTGCATTTCAACGTGTCCGTCATTCATAACGATTACACGTTCGGCGGTTTTGCAACGTCCTCCATTGAATGTGAAACGAATATAATTATCATTTCTTTGTTTTCTTCGTGAAGTTTTTATCGTTGCAAGTATTTCATCTCTGCCTTTCGGATCAAGTCCCGCGGTCGGCTCGTCCAGTATAAGCACTTTCGGATTCATTGCAAGCACACCGGCTATTGCAACCCTTCTTTTTGACCGCCCGACAAGTCGAACGGCGAACGCGTTAAATGCTTTTCTTTAAGTCCGACAAGTGCGGCACTTTCTCTTACTCTTTATCAATTTTTTCATCACTGAATCCCATATTTTTGGGACCGAATGCAATATCTTTATATACAGTTTCTTCAAAAGCTGATGTTCGGGATATTGAAACACAAGTCCGACTGTTTTTCTGACAAGTCTTAAATCGGCTTTCGGAGCGGTAACGTCAATACCGTTAATAATAATTTTGCCCGAAGTCGGTTTTACAAGTGCGTTGAAGTGCTGAATAAGCGTTGATTTTCCGCTGCCTGTATGACCGATAAGTGCAACAAGCGAACCGTCCTCAATTTCAATATTCACATCATAAAGTGCTTGACGTTCAAAAGGCATTCCTGCTGATATATATAATTAACGTTTTCTGCTTTTATCATCTTTTGTTTCTCCCAAAATTCTTATAATTTCATCAAAACACTCATCAACAGTCAGCACATCATCTGAAATTTCTATCCCCATTTTACGAAGTTCATACGCAAGTTCCGTAACCTGCGGAACATCAAGACCGAGTGACTTTAATTTTCAACATTTTAAATACTTCTTTCGGCGTACCGTCAAGCACAATTTCACCATCGTCAATAACAACGGTTCTGTCCGCCTGTGCCGCTTCGTCCATATAATGAGTTATAAGCACAACTGTGATGTCTTTTTCTTCGTTAAGCATTTTTATCGTCTTTATAACTTCACTTCTGCCTTTTGGTCAAGCATTGCTGTCGGCTCGTCAAGTATAAGTATTTCGGGATTCATTGCAAGCACCGACGCAATCGCCACTCTCTGCTTTGACCGCCCGAAAGCTTTGACGGTGAACTCTGGGCATACTTTGTCATATTGACTATTTCAAGACACTCGTCAACACGTCTGCGTATCTCTTTAGGCTCAACACCGAGATTTTCGGTGCAAACGCCACCTCATCTTCAACCAGTGCCGCAACCATTTGGTTATCGGGATTTTGGAAAACCATACCTGCCGACTGACGTATATTAAATATATTATTTTCGTCAGCCGTATCCATACCCTTTACATATACCTTACCGCCTGACGGCAAAGTATAGCATTAAAATGTTTTGCAAGAGTTGATTTTCCGCTGCCGTTGTGACCGAGTATGGCGGTAAAGAACCTTTTCTATTTCAATGTTAATATCCTTTAAAACTTTTTCCTCTTTTATCTCCGCTTTCCATATCTTCTTCACGGTAAATAAAGAAAGATTTTTTGTTTCTATCATTTAATTTGTTCCTTTAAATTTATTTTGTACTGTAAGCAAAGTAGTGTTGTGGGCAAACTATAATAAAATTGTTCACAGTGCTGCTTTGAAACTTGCGGTGCCATTACGAGGTGTACTGCCCCAAGTGAAAGTAGTGCTGTGGGCAATTATTCTTACCAGCGTCCGCTGATACCGCATGGGAGGACTAGATTATTTGATTTCATTGTAAAGTCCGATTTCATCGGCAGTGATTTTACCGCCGTATTTTCTGCCTACGGTCATAGAGGTACATTTATAAGCACTTGTGCGCTAAGACCTATCGTATATGAATTTATAAGGAAAAATAATGGTTTATCCGAAAGAATTTTCATACATTCTTCAATTAACGGATAAAGTTCATTTTCAATCTTCAAACCTCACCCGACGGACCTCTGCCGTATGACGGCGGATCCATAATTATTGCGTCATACTGACGACCACGTCTGTTTTCACGCTGCACGATTTAACAACGTCATCGACAATATATCTTACCGGTCTGTCGCCAAGTCCCGACGACACAACATTTTCTTTCGCCCAAGTTACCATACCCTTTGACGCATCAACGTGTACAACTTCCGCACCTGCTTCAAGTGCCGCAACTGTTGCACCGCCTGTATATGCAAAAGGTTAAGTACTCTTATAGGTCTGTCCGCCTTTTTTAAGCTCTGAAAACCAATCCCAATTTACAGCTTGTTCGGGAAAAGTCCTGTATGCTTAAATCCCATAGGCTTTATATTAAAAGTCAAATTGCGATAATTAACAGTCCAACGCTCGGGAAGTTTCTTATTCAAGTACTCCCACTTTCCGCCGCCCGATTTTGAACGGTGATACCAAGCGTCAGCCTTATTCCAAAGTTTTTCCGATTTCAAACTCCAGACTGCCTGTGGGTCGGGGCGTCTTAAAGATAATCTCCCAATATTCAAGTTTTCTCCGTCAGCACTGTCTATAAGTCTGTACTGCTCCCATTTATCTGCACTCCACATACTAATCTCCTATTTCAAATTATAAGTATTCAATTTAATATTTTATCATTTCAACATATATATCGTCAATAGCCGACAGGTAAAATATAAAATTTTAATATATATATTCACAATTTGCGAATTTTGTGATAAAATATAGTTTGAATTATGGTAGAACGGAGTGAAAATAAATGAAAGTAGCAATAATTGGTTTGGGTTTAATCGGCGGTTCAATCGCACGCAGACTTCGCGGTTTTCACAACTGCAATTTCCGCATACAACCGAACATCGAAACTGTCTTACTTGCAAAGCAGGACGGTGCAATAGACGAAGGAAGTTCGGACGTAGGCGAAGTAATGGATAATGCTGATTTAATCATACTTTGTCTTTATCCGCAGCTTAATGTCGATATGGTTAAAACAACTTGTCACACATCAAACCGGGTGCGGTTATAACAGACGTTTCCGGTGTTAAGGGTTTTATGATTGATGAAATGTCTAAAATACTTCCCGACAATGTGGACTTTATCGGCGCACATCCTATGGCAGGACGTGAAGTCGGCGGTTATCAAAGTTCGACCGACACACTTTTCAACAAAGCGTCATTTCTGATTACGCCGACAAAGAAACAAACCCGAAAATATTGCTCTTATTCGTGAGCTTGCCGAATATATCGGCTGTAAGCACGTTGTCACAACAACACCGGAAGAACATGACGCGGTAATCGCATACAAGTCAGCTTATGCACGTTGTAGCCGTTGCTCTTTGCGACAATCCTATGATTGAACGTTCAACGTTTTCAGTGCGGGAAGTTTGCGTGACTGTACAAGAGTCGCGATTATAAACGCTCAAATGTGGAGCGAACTTTTCGTTGAAAACAAGGAACAGCTTGTAAACAGAATACACGAAATGCAGGCAAGTCTCGGAAAGATTGCCGAAGCGGTCGAAAACAGTGACAGAGAAAAGCTTGAAGAAATTATGACTCACGCAACCTCTCAAAATGAAATGGTTAATGGAATAAAAGGAGTTTATTATGCCGAGAAACAAAGAAGAAACAGAGGGTTTATCACTTTTAGGTAACAAAAACAGTCTACAAGGACACATACGCACCGGAGGTACTTGAAACATTCGTAAACAAGCACCAAGGCAACGATTATATGGTAACGTTTGACTGTCCCGAATTTACGTCGCTTTGTCCAATCACAGGTCAGCCGGATTTTGCAAAAATCACTATCAACTATATTCCAAACGTGAAAATGGTTGAATCAAAATCATTAAAGCTGTATCTTTTCAGTTTCAGAAATCAAAGGTGATTTTCACGAGGACTGTATCAATATTATAATGAAAGACCTTGTTAAACTTATGGAGCCGAAATATCTTGAAGTTAAAGGTATTTTCACACCGCGCGGCGGCATATCTATTTATCCGTTTGCAAACTACGGTCAACCGGGTACTAAATATGAAAAAATCGCTGAAAACAGATTGTTTGACAGCAAAATAAATGGAGATTAAAATGAAAAACAGAAAAGCACTTGTTGTTTTATCGGGCGGTCAGGACAGTACAACTTGTCTGTTCTGGGCAATGACAAATTTGGTAAAGAAAATGTATCTGCAATAGGTTTTGACTACGGTCAGCGTCACAAGCTTGAGCTTGAATGTGCAGACAAGATTTGTAAAAAGTCGGTATTCCTTATGAAATCGTTCCGGCCTATTATAAATCAGCTTCCGCAAATTCACTTACGCGTGAAGATATTCCCGTTGAGGCAAAAGCCGGAGGTGCACCGCCGAATACATTTGTTGAGGGCAGAAACTTATTGTTTTAAGCTATGCCGCTATATATGCAAAACTCACGGCATAACAGACCTTGTACAACGCGGCGCGAAACAGATTTCTGGTTATCCGGATTGTCGTGATATTTTCGTTAAATC
>SCPP01000097.1_pt1 | contig 30987 bp, 36 predicted proteins | sample 6106811 | NCBI WGS metagenome assembly SCPP01 (sample SAMN10720449, study PRJNA508395) | human gut metagenome | isolation source: Participant 2 stool, 15 month | host: Homo sapiens | collected 2018
AAAACTGTAAAATGTACTTTTATTATATGAATACACTCCTTTTGATTGGTGGTCTGGCTCTCATTTTAGCTGGCGCGAATGAAGCTTGACGGATGGTTCTGCAGCGGTTGCCAAACGTTTCCGTATTTCTGATTTGGTAATAGGGCACCATTGTAGCTTTCGGCACTTCGGCTCCCAGAATTGGTTATCAAGTGTGCTTTCTGCATTGAATGGCAGTGCTGAAATGGCTATTGGTAATGTGGTGGGTAGTAATATATTCAATGCTTTGATGATTATAGGTTGTACTGCCTTGGTACTCCTATAAAAGTAGGTGAGGGACGATGAGTAAAGAGATTCCGTTAGTCATTCTTTCTTCGTTGGTACTTTTGTCTGTGCCAATGACATGATGCTGGACAGGGAAGCGGTCAATGTTATCAGCCGTTCCGATGGGTTTGTTCTGCTGGCTTTCTTCCTTATATTTATGCGTTATACATTTGCCATCGCCCGTAATGCAGAAGGGTGAGGCAGGAGCAGAAATAAAGGAAATGTATGGAAATCGGTGTTGTATATTGCAGGAGGGGCTGGCCGGACTCATATTCGGCTGAGACGTTTGTTGGGGCAAAGCGGGCACTTGCGTTCATAAAGATGATCAGTGGTAATCGGACTGACATTGGCCGAGGGTTTCCTTGCCGGAGCTTGCCCACATCTGTTACGGCGGCTTTAAAGAAGAATCCGGGAATTGCTATCGGCAATGTCATCGGTAATCTGTTCAATATATTCTTTTGTTCTGGGGTGCAGCGCTACGGTGTCACCGCTTCCGATGGGAATATAAATAACCTCGATTTAAGTGTACTGATTGCTTCCTCCCTGTTGTTGTGGCTGGTAGGCTGGTTTTCCGCACGATACCACCAACCCGGCGAAGGCGCATTGATGGTTGGCTGTTATGTCGTTTATACCGCCTATCTTATTGCCCAACAGTGAAAAAGCCATAAAAAGAATAAGTTTTCTGCAAAAAAACTTCTATCTTTACACCCCGAATTTTATAAAAATACAGCATGGCTATTACCATTAAAAAGTCAGTTCAAAGAACTAAAGACGTTTATACGGTTCAACTACGAGTTATACAAAGCGAATCCTATTCCGTACCCGATTTGTACGATGATATGCTGAATACGTTCAGCCCGAAGAAGAATGCCGCTTTCGAGTTTTGTGAGGCGGAGTATTTTCTGGCATATAAGGATAACAAGGTGGTAGGACGTATTGCAGGGATTATAAATAAGCGCAAACGAGACTTGGAATAAAAAGTCCGTTTCGGATGGATCGATTTTCTGGATGATATCGAAATATCACGTGCCTTGTTGGATGCAGTAGCCCAATGGGGTAAATCAAAGGTATGGATACCATTCAGGGACCTTTAGGCTTTACCGACTTTGATGCGGAGGGTATGCTGGTAGAAGGATTCGACCAGTTGAGTACCATGGCGACTATCTATAATTATCCTTATTACCCACAGCATATGGAAGTTGGGATTCGAAGGATGCCGATTGGGTGGAATATAAAATTTATATTCCGGATGCAATTCCTGATAAGCATAAGCGTATCAGTGACTTGATTCAACGTAAGTTTAACCTGAGGGTGAAGAAATATACATCGGGTAAGAAAATTGCGGCCGAATATGGACAGGCTATATTCGAGTTGATGAATGAGGCTTATGCTCCGCTTTATGGTTTCTCGGCTTTGTCGCAAGGACAGATCAACCAGTATATAAAGATGTATTTGCCTATTGTAGATTTGCGTATGGTAACCTTGGTGACCGATGCCGAAGATAAACTGGTGGCAGTGGGGATTTCAATGCCTTCTCTGTCCGAAGCGTTACAAAAAGCGAAGGGACGTTTGCTGCCTATGGGATGGTATCACCTGTTGAAAGTGTTGTTCCTGCATAAGTATCCTCCTATGTTGGATTTGTTGCTGGTTGCTGTAAAACCTGAGTATCAGAACAAAGGTGTCAATGCTTTGTTATTCTCGGACTTGATCCCCGTATATCAGCAACTGGGATTCAAGTATGCCGAAAGTAATCGGAACTGGAACTGAACGGAAAGGTGCAGGCCCAGTGGGAATATTTCAAGACCGAGCAGCATAAACGCCGTCGTGCTTATAAAAAGAGTATTCTGTAACAACGATATATAAAAATGTGATAAGTCAATATGGAAGAAAACAACGAACTGATAAACAATCCCGCCGTAGAATATACCGACGATAATATCCGCCACCTCAGTGACATGGAGCATGTGCGTACCCGTCCCGGTATGTATATTGGAAAGTTGGGTGACGGATCACATGCCGAGGACGGTATCTACGTTCTTTTGAAAGAAATTATCGATAACAGTATCGATGAATTTAAAATGCAGGCGGGTAAAAAGATTGAGATTATTATTGAAGAAAATCTCCGTGTCAGCGTGCGTGATTATGGCCGGGGTATTCCGCAGGGAAAACTCATTGAAGCTGTTAGTGTGTTGAATACGGGAGGTAAATATGACAGCAAGGCGTTCAAGAAGAGCGTCGGACTGAATGGGGTCGGTGTGAAAGCCGTCAACGCATTGAGTTCACGTTTCGAGGTGCGCAGCTATCGTGATGGAAAGGTGCGTATCGCTACCTTTGCCAAAGGGAGACTTGTTGACGGATACCACACAAGATACAACAGAGGAGAACGGTACCTATATTTTCTTTGAACCGGATAACCTGTTGTTTGAGAACTACAGTTTCCGTCCGGAGTTCGTGGAAACCATGCTCCGCAACTATACCTATCTGAATACAGGACTGGCCATTATCTATAACGGTCAGCGTATCCTGTCCCGTAACGGGTTGGTGGACTTGCTTAACGACAACATGACGGCTGTGGGATTATATCCCATCATCCACTTGAAAGGAGAAGATATCGAGATCGCTTTTACGCATACCGGTCAGTATGGTGAGGAATATTACTCTTTTGTCAACGGACAGCACACCACACAGGGAGGTACGCACCAAAGTGCTTTCAAAGAGCATATAGCCCGTACCATCAAGGAATATTTCAACAAGAATATGGACTATGCCGATATCCGTAACGGATTGGTAGCTGCCATTGCCGTTAATGTGGAGGAACCGTTGTTCGAAAGTCAGACTAAAATCAAGCTGGGCTCTACCAATATGGCTCCCGGTGGTCCTACCGTTAATAAGTTTGTAGGTGATTTTGTAAAGACTGAGGTCGATAACTATCTGCACAAACATACGGATGTGGCCGATGTGATGTTGCAGAAGATTCAAGAATCGGAGAAAGAGCGTAAGGCTATAGCCGGGTGACCAAACTGGCACGTGAACGTGCCAAAAGGCAAATCTTCATAACCGTAAGTTGCGTGACTGCCGTTTTCACCTGAATGATGCCAAAGGAGACAAGAAGGAGGCTGCATTTTCATTACCGAGGGTGACTCGGCTAGCGGTTCTATCACCAAGAGCCGTGATGTAAATACTCAGGCAGTATTCAGTTTGCGTGGTAAGCCGTTGAATTCTTACGGGCTGACCAAGAAGATTGTATATGAGAATGAAGAGTTTAACTTGCTTCAGGCTGCTCTGAACATAGAGGACGGTATGGAAGGATTACGATATAACAAAGTGATTGTGGCAACAGATGCCGATGTGGACGGTATGCACATCCGTTTGTTGCTGATTACCTTCTTCCTGCAATTCTTCCCCGATTTGATAAAGAAAGGTCATGTATATATCCTTCAGACTCCTTTGTTCCGTGTCCGTAACCGCAAGAAAGGAGTTTATGAAACGGTATATTGTTATTCGGAAGAAGAACGGGTTGCCGCAATCGAACGGTTAAGCCCCAATCCCGAAATCACACGGTTCAAAGGTTTGGGAGAGATTTCACCCGATGAATTCAAGCACTTTATCGGCAAAGATATGCGTTTGGAGCAAGTTTCCCTCCGCAAGACTGATCTGGTAAAGGAATTACTGGAGTTCTACATGGGTAAGAACACGATGGAACGTCAAATTTTATTATAGATAACCTTGTTGTAGAAGAAGATATTGCGTGAGTGAATCACTAAAAAATATGAGAAGAGCGATATTTCCGGGAACCTTTGATCCTTTTACCATCGGTCATTATTCGGTCGTGAAGAGCGTTGACTTTTATGGACGAAGTGGTGATCGGCATCGGTATCAATGAGAATAAGAAAACTTGGTTTCCTACAGAGAAACGAGTGGAGATGATCGAAAACTTTTGCGGATGATCCCGGGTAAAGGTCGATGCTTATGATTGTCTGACCATTGACTTTGCCCGAGCTAAGGAGGCGCAGTTCATTGTTCGTGGTATCCGTACCGTACACGATTTTGAATATGAAACTATAGCCGATATCAACCGGAAACTGGCCGGAATAGAAACGATTCTGTTGTTTACGGAGCCGGAACTAACCTCTATCAGCTCTACGATTGTAAGAGAATTGTTGCAGTTTGGCAAAGATGTGACGCCATTCTTGCCTGAAGGAATGAAAATAGACTGACCATGAAATATACTATGTATTTTGCAGGCGATTGCCTGCTTTTTCTATCGTAGCCGCACAGGCTCAGGAGAGTAAATTTCTGAATTCTCCGGCACGTAAGTTGCAACTGGCGGAATTTGCCATTGCCAATCTTTATGTAGACGAAGTCAATGAGGAAAGCTGGTGGAAGAAGCTATCGTAAAAATGCTGGAGCAGCTTGATCCTCATTCTACCTATTCTGATCCGGAGGAAGTGAAGAGAATGAACGAGCCGTTGCAGGGAAACTTCGAAGGTATCGGTATACAGTTTAATATGGCGGAGGACACTTTGCTGGTGATACAGCCTGTATCGGGCGGACCGTCCGAAAAAGTCGGTATTCTGGCCGGTGATCGTATCGTCATGGTGGAAGATACGCTGATAGCCGGTGTAAAGATGAGTACCGAGGATATTATGCGTCGTCTCCGTGGTCCTAAAGATTCAAAAGTGAATCTGAAAATACTTCGCCGAGGGGTGAAGGAACTGCTCCCCTTTACGGTGAAAAGGGATAAAATACCTGTTTACAGCCTGGATGCTTCCTATATGATTAAAGATAAGATCGGTTATATTCGTATCAACCGTTTTGCCGCCACTACCATGAGGAGTTCAAAGGCGCTGACCGGGTTGCAGAAGAAAGGAATGAAAGACTTGATTCTTGATTTGCAGGGCAATGGCGGGGGTATTTGAATGCTGCTATCGATATTGCCAATGAATTTTGGGTAAAAGGAACTGATTGTCTATACGGAGGGCCGTCGTAATCCTCGTAGCGAGTTTTTTGCCAAAGGTACGGGCGAGTTTCAGAACGGTCGTCTGATGGTATTGGTTGATGAATTTTCTGCTTCTGCCAGTGAGATTGTGACCGGAGCTGTTCAGGATTGGGACAGAGGAGTTGTTGTGGGCCGGCGCAGTTTTGGTAAAGGCTTGGTGCAGCGTCCCATTGATTTGCCGGACGTTTCGATGATCCGTCTGACGGTATTGCTATTATACGCCTGCCGGACGTTGTATCCAGAAACCTTACGAGAGCATTGAAAAGTATAAGACCTGATAGACCGTTATAATAAAGGAGATGATGAGTGAAGACAGCATCCACTTTCCGGATTCACTGAAGTTCAAGACTCATAGGTTGGCCCGTACGGTATATGGTGGCGGAGGGATCATGCCCGATTATTTTGTGCCGATTGATACGACTCTCTATACTAAATACCATCGTCAGTTGCGTGATAAAGGAGCATTGATGAAAGCTCATTTCCATTTTATTGATGCCCATCGTAAAGAGTGGCTGGGCAAATACAAGACTTTCAATGAGTTCTACAAACGTTTTGAAGTGACTCCGGATATGTTGGCACAACTGGTTGCTACCGGCAAGGAGATGGGAGTGGAATATAATGAAGAAGAGTATCAAAAGGCCCTGCCTCTGCTGAGGTTGCAGATGAAAGCATTGATAGCCCGTGATTTATGGGATATGAATGAATATTATCACGTCATTAATGACGCGAATGAAAGTATCAGGAAAGCGCTGGAACTGTTGGAGCAACCGGACTTTGAGGGGCTGCTGTTGAAAAAGCGATAGTCAAGACTTTATATTAACTGCAGGGGCGCATAGTTGCACTCCTGCAGTTGTCTAAAACTTCTGCTGTGTCTTCTTTTAGGTTGGAATAATTTTCCAACCATCACTTTATCTGTCTCCCGAACAGCACCTTATTCAGCCATCGGTTCACATACACGTTCACGAAAGCACATCCTACTCCGATAGCGGCTCCTGCCACTACATCACTGGGATAGTGCACCCCTTGGTTCATCCGGGCAAACCCTACTCCGCAAGCCCATACGGCTGAAGGGGCGATAACATACCACTTAGGATAAGTGATGGAGAGTGAGGTGGCTAAAGAAAAAGCTGCCGCAGTGTGTCCTGAAGGGAATGACGGACTATCGGCATCCGGTGCTCCGTATGCATGAATCTTATCCGGATACTTTACAAAAGGCCGGTCACGACCTATTATATGTTTGGCGGCGTATGTAATCCCCACTGCTTCAATCACACTGGTTCCTATGTAAATGGCATCTTTCAGCATCGGCTGGTCTTTTTTTATCAATGCATAGAGTCCCATGGCTGTAGGTATTCCTACGGGTAGAATCACTCCGCTAGCGGACAATCCGCGGCTCAGTCCGTGTACATCCCATCGGTTGATGGTTTTCAACGTGTTGATGTCTATATTCTGTGCGCTGAGGCTGAATGTAAAACAGGCTGTCAGTATAAGAAAAATAATCCTTTGGCGTTTCATTTAGTTTGGCATTTGTTCAGTGCAAAGATAGGAAAATAATGTAATTCGCATTTACCCTTCTCCGAATTAAAGAATAATTTCCATAATTCCTTGTATTATCGCTAGAATTCCTTTACTTTTGCATCGTGAATACACAGCTTTTAACAGAATTTTTAGTTCTAACAATTAAATAATTTAAATTCAATCATTTATGTGGTTAAGTAATTCATCTATTGGAAGGAAAGTGGTGATGAGTGTCACAGGTATCGCCCTTGTCCTGTTTCTGACGTTTCACATGGCGATGAACCTTGTTGCGCTCTTCTCGGAAGATGCTTACAACATGATTTGTGAATTCTTGGAGCTAACTGGTACGCGTTGGTTGCAACTGCCGGGCTGGCTGCTCTGTTTGTAATTCACATCATCTACGCTTTCTGGTTGACCATGCAGAACCGTGCAGCTCGCGGTAGCGAACGTTATGCAGTGAACGTTAAACCTAAAACTGTGGAATGGGCATCTCAGAACATGCTTGTCCTGGGTATTGTTGTCATTGCCGGATTGGCTCTTCATTTTGCCAATTTCTGGTACAAAATGCAGTTTGCCGAAATTATCGGTGTTCATGATTTGGGCGCATTCGGTCCTACAGACGGTGCCGCTTACATTCGTGAAACATTCGGATGCCCTGTATTTACAGTGCTTTACCTCATTTGGTTAGCAGCTTTGTGGTTCCACCTGACTCACGGATTCTGGAGTGCTTTGCAGACTTTGGGCTGGAGCAATAAAATCTGGTTCGAGCGTTGGAAGACTATTGGTAACATCTACTCTACTTTGGTAGTTCTTGGTTTTGCAGCAGTAGTCGTTATCTACTTCGTGAAATCACTCGCTTGTGGTGCTTGCTAATCGTAAATTGTAAATGATAAAATTGTAAATGAATATGGCTACTATAGATTCTAAAATTCCTGAAGGCGCTTTAGCCGAGAAATGGACCAATTATAAAGCTCATCAAAAATTGGTAAACCCTGCCAACAAACGTCGTCTTGACATTATTGTGGTAGGTACCGGTTTGGCAGGTGCTTCGGCTGCTGCTTCACTGGGTGCTCTGGGTTTCAAGGTATTAAACTTCTGTATCCAGGACTCTCCCCGTCGTGCACACTCTATCGCTGCACAGGAGGTATCAATGCTGCTAAAATGATGATGGTGACTCTGTTTACCGTCTTTTCTACGATACAATCAAAGGTGGTGACTACCGTGCACGCGAAGCTAACGTTTATCGTCTGGCCGAAGTGTCAAATGCTATCATCGACCAGTGCGTAGCTCAAGGTGTTCCTTTCGCTCGCGAATACGGTGGTTTGCTGGATAACCGTTCATTCGGTGGTGCTCAGGTATCACGTACATTCTATGCCCGCGGTCAAACCGGACAGCAGTTGTTGCTGGGTGCTTATTCTGCATTGAGCCGTGAAGTTCAGCGTGGTAACGTGAAGTTGTACACTCGTTATGAGATGTTGGACGTTGTGCTGATTAAGGATAACGAAGGTGTGGAACGCGCCCGTGGTATCATCGCCCGTAATTTGGTTACAGGTAAGATTGAACGTTTTGCAGCTCATGCGGTAGTTATCGGTACCGGCGGTTATGGTAATACTTACTTCTTGTCTACCAACGCTATGGCGTCAAATGGTTCGGCTGCTATGCAGGTTTACCGCAAAGGTGCTTACTTTGCCAATCCTTGCTTTGCACAGATCCACCCGACTTGTATCCCTGTACACGGTGACAAGCAGTCTAAACTGACTTTGATGTCCGAGTCATTGCGTAATGACGGACGTATCTGTTCCGAAAAGCTGGAAGATGCCAAGGCATTGCAGGCAGGAACTAAGAAACCGACCGATATTCCTGATGCAGACCGTGACTTCTACTTGGAACGCCGTTATCCGGCATTCGGTAACCTGGTTCCCCGTGACGTTGCTTCACGTGCTGCGAAAGAACGTTGCGACGCCGGTTTCGGTGTGAACAACACAGGTCTGGCCGTATTCCTTGACTTTAAATACGCTATCGACCGTCTGGGTGAAGATGTAGTTCGTGCCCGTTACGGTAACTTGTTCGATATGTACGAAGAAATCACTGACGAAAATCCGTACAAGACTCCGATGATGATATTCCCGGCTATCCACTATACGATGGGTGGTATCTGGGTTGACTATGAACTGATGACTTCTATCAAGGGCTTGTATGCTATCGGTGAAGCTAACTTCTCTGACCACGGTGCAAACCGTTTGGGTGCATCTGCATTGATGCAGGGATTGGCTGACGGTTACTTCGTATTGCCTTATACTATCCAGAACTATTTGTCAGACCAGATTCAGGTTCCCCGTTTCTCGACAGACCTTCCTGAATTTGTGGCTGCCGAAAAGGCTGTAAACGATAAGATCCAGAAACTGATGAATATCAAGGGTCATCGTTCAGTAGACTCTATTCACAAGGAACTGGGTCACATCATGTGGGACTTCGTAGGTATGGGACGTACCAAGGAATCTTTGACTACTGCTCTGGCTAAACTGAAAGAAGTAAGAAAGACCTTCTGGAGCGACCTTCGCATTCCGGGTGAAGCTAATGAATTGAATGTGGAACTTGAAAAGGCAATCCGCCTGGCTGATTTCATCGAAATCGGTGAGCTGATGGCTTACGATGCATTGAACCGTGAGGAATCTTGTGGTGGTCACTTCCGTGAAGAACACCAGACTCCGGAGGGTGAAGCGCTTCGTCACGATGACAAGTTCTCGTATGTAGCTTGCTGGAAATACACAGGTGAAGGAAAAGAACCCGAATTGATCAAGGAAGATTTGAACTATCAGTTCGTTAAGGTTCAAACTCGTAACTATAAGTCTTAATTATTAATTGTATAGAAATCATGGATAAAAATATAAGTTTCACACTGAAAGTTTGGCGTCAGAAAGGTCCTAAGGATAAAGGACATTTTGATACCTTCCAAATGAAAGATATTCCGGGTGATACCTCATTCCTGGAAATGATGGATATCTTGAACGAGCAGCTTATCAATGAAGGTAAAGAACCTATCGTATTCGACCACGACTGTCGTGAAGGTATCTGCGGTATGTGCTCTATGTATATCAACGGACATCCTCACGGACCTGCTACAGGTGCTACTACCTGCCAGATTTATATGCGTCGTTTCAAAGACGGTGACACCATTACTGTTGAGCCTTGGCGTTCTGCCGGTTTTCCGGTAATCCGCGACTTGATGGTAGACCGCAGCGCATACGACAAGATTATGCAGGCGGGTGGTTACGTGTCAATCAATACCGGTGGTATTCCTGACGCTAACGCAATTCCTATTGCAAAACCTATTGCCGATGAGGCTATGGATGCTGCTGCATGTATCGGTTGTGGTGCTTGTGTTGCTGCATGTAAGAATGGTTCTGCTATGTTGTTTGTTTCTGCAAAGGTCAGCCAGTTGGCACTGTTACCTCAAGGTAAAGTGGAAGCTGCACGCCGTGCGAAAGCTATGTTGAGCAAAATGGATGAACTGGGCTTTGGTAACTGTACAAACACTCGTGCTTGTGAGGCAGAATGTCCGAAGCTGGTTTCTATCAGCAACATTGCTCGTTTGAACCGTGAATTTATTGCTGCGAAGCTGAAAGACTAATTACGGTTAGTTTTACTTGATATTTGAGAGTGCCCTGCCTTTTGGCGGGGCATTTTTTTTATAATTATGTATTGGGTGAAGTTTCTTCCTTTCTTTTACGGATGTTTCTGGGAGAGTCGCCAAAGGACTTCTTACAGAAGTTGGAAAAATGTGAGAGAGATTCAAATCCATGTCCAAAGCAGATTTCGGAGATGGAAGCATCTGTATAGCGCAATTGGTAAAGGATACTTTCTTTGCGCTGTTTCATCATCCATTCATAGGCCGGTTCGTTGAAGATGGCTTTGAAAATGCGGCGGAAGGTGGTGACGCTGTAGCCGCCCAGTTGTGCGAACTCCTCTACGGACTTTATTTGTTTGTGGTGCTTTAATATGAAATATTCAAAACTGCTGGTGTATTGGGATAGGCTGTGTACAACAGGAGATAGCTCATAGTCTGTGTAATAGTGCGCCAACAGATAATAAAGTTCTTTACGCTTGAATTCGAGCAGCTCTTTACAAATTTTGTCTGCATTCAGATAGGAAGCAACCCCTTCAAGGAAAAGCTTTATTTCGGGCTTTATTTTCAGTGGCTCGGAGATGAGTGGCGTTTTTCAATATATAGGTATAGCGGTCATAGCAGAAGGCTTTAGGGTCATCAAATGTGTACAGAATACCTTCCGAGTCTGTCATGGCCAGTATTTCCACTTTTGATGCGATAGCTTGCAGCACAAATTCTCCGGAATTAATGATGGTTCCGGCATATTCTTCACTATTGATTAATATTTGACCTTTGAGTAAGAAAAATAAAATATTGGTTTCACACTTATGTGGGGGTAAGTGGAAACCTTTTTTGTTATGTGTGTAATGGATGCTGTTCTCCACTGCTTTAGGGCATTGGGTACAATCCATCCTTTCATTACAGGGCAGACCAGACATATATAGATGTTAGAAACGCTTGTGTTCTTTTGGTTGATTTGACAAATGTAGGTCAAATATGGATAATTTGCAATAAGTTTCAGGAAAAAGACCGAAGAATCCTGTTTCCACTTGTTTGTCTTCTGCCGTTACGGAAAACGATAGCCTGTGGGCGTGAGCATAGAGGGCTAAATTTGTGTGGCCAAACAAAAAGAAGTTGCAATTGTTGGGAAAGTAGCAGAAAGAAAGTATCTTTGTGTGTATCCATGGGGAGGTATACCGGCTAAAACAGCATAGATTATGGAATTTGTAGTATCATCCTCCAATTTCTCCGGTATCATTGGCGAGCTGCATAACTATCGCATATACTTTTTGAGGACGGTTGATTGACAACAGGTAAAAATGCTCCGCAAATGAAATCGCAAATCATGGTGGGGATGATACGGTGTTTCATTGCGGAGCAGGAAATTTATGTTCTTATCAGGAGATTATAATTTCATTGATTTATAAGCTTGCTGAGGGATCTTATGATGCAGGGTTTTTAGGAGTTTGCTCGTTATCAGTAGCATCCCAATTTTCATCATATGTTGTATTTACACTCATTTCTTCTGCACCAACCGGTAAAGTTAGTATATAACGGATACTTTGTCCGTTGGTCCATTCTCCGGTTAAGGATACTTCTTTGAGTCATTAAAGAATGTTGCATTATCCTTCTCTGTTTTATACTTGACTATGATTTTTGCATCAGTAAGAGATTGTGGGTACAGCATTAATGAATTATCATTTTGTGTATAATCATAAATACCATCTTTGGCTGTTACGGTATTATCGAATGTATAGCTATAGCCACTAGCAGGTGCACTTCCTGTTATATTCCATTTCCACCTTTTCCTTCGGTTCCTCCGAATGTATATGTTGCAGTACCGCCTTTGGCACCGGTGACAGTTATGCTTTCAACTGTGTAAGTATAGCTGCTATCAACTAGTTTCACAGCAAAGTTTATACGGGTGAGGATGTGTTGGAATGTAAGATTTAATGTATTATCACTTGGCTTGGTTACATCTTTGGAATAAGCCACTATAATATCTTTTTGATCGGCTGGGGTGTCAGGAAGAGTATAACTGATAGTAGGATAAGCGTTAGAACTAGCAGGGGCTGTATAGGTTACATCATTGGTATACCCAAAAAATTGCATTTCTGTGATAGGCCAGTAAAAAGTACCACTTGTTGTTGCCCAGCTACCTTGACCTCCTTTATATTCTATACCATCCATATAAGCATTACCCCATCCTGAAGTTGCAATATCATTGCTTTTAACTATATAGGCATGTAATTTAAACGACGTGAAACTGCTATTGCTTGTAACAGCGGCTCTTGAACTCTTTTTGACAATTGTGTTTACTCCTATTTCATTTTTACTTTTTGGAGTTCCATTGTCAATACCATCAATTTCATTCTGTGAGCAACTTGTGATTGCCAGTGCAGCTAAAGCTGCAAATAAAATCTTCTTCATATTCTGTGTGTTTTAAGTTAATAATTCTATGACTCTTTATTTTATATCTTAACCAACCGGTAATTCCACATTCGTTTCATCGTCCCAGTCACTAACGTTCCCATCAAATCCACCGCCACTTTCATCTGGAGGAACCTCTACATCATCCACTACAATTTTCTCGTCATCCGGAAGCTCAATCTCTATCTCGGACTCTTGAGGTTTTTCATCACCTTCTCCCGGCTCGTCTTTAGGAGGTTTTACCGCTTCCGTTATTTCCACTTTCGCTTCTTGTCTGGAACCATCCACCCTTACTATGATCAGATTCAGAAACTGAGTGATATCAGCTCTTGCCTGCGTCAGTTCGGGATGTCCGAAACAGGTGAAACTCCCTTTTATAACCCCATTCCCTTTACCGGTTTCACAATAAATGGGAGCGAAGCGGCATAAGCCGGCTCCTTTACCTAAATGGTAACATTCAGCCATTCCGGAAACACTGCCAATGATCGATGAGACATTTTTCAGCCCCTCTGTCTTTATTGAAAAGATGTAAGTGGTTACCACAGATTTTGGTCTTACCTCTAGTGTCGGTAACTCTTCTCCTTTTCCTATTTCTACATCGTCCAGGGTTGCCACATAAAAATTATCCGGTCCCCATACCATGTTTTCTGTTTCGCTGTCGCCCAATCCCGTGCAGTTTCCTGTACACGCCATTATCGTTTCGTAACTGTCTTCGCCTTTTACTTGCACTACTTCGGTGTCATAATTGTAAATCACTGCCAAGTAATGCCCCGGGGGCACTTTCATTTCTCCGCCTTTTGCCGGCAAGTAAGTATCAATCTTTCTTCCTTGGGCGTCCTTGGGATAGAAAATAACCCGGACTCCTTCCGGCAGACGGCCGGTTACTCCTTCCCAATCCAAACGGATATTTATTCCTGTTACGGGATAATCGTCCAGAATCTCGCGTCGGCTGCATCCCACTAAAGTCAATAGTGAAGATAAAAGTACAAGAGCTACGTACCTTGTCTTTTTCATTTTCTTCCTCTCTTCTTTGTTATCACCCATACCAACGAAATTTTGCTTTCGTAGGGCCTATAAAGGTGTAATTCCCGCTACTCATCCAAACTAGTGACCCTTCATAGGAGTGTACTTTTGATATTCCGTGGTCAGGTAGCCTATGCCCAGGCTGAATTCCAATGCCAGATGCCGTGACACTGAAGTGGAATATCCATAAGTGAATCCTGCCGCACCGTAATATTTACCTTGGTAGCCGTCTCCTTTAAACTGAAAGTCGTAGATACCTCCTTCGGCATACAATCCAAAGAAATGTCCGTTCAACCGGTGATGCAGTTCACGGTTGCCCAGCCAGTAGCGGCTTTCTATTCCTCCCGAAATCAGCTGGTAGCAGATTTCTTTGCTACTGTTGGACCACCAGGGGCTTTTATATTCCAGGTTCACTGACCACCGCTTTCCTACAGGAATTTCTATTTCTATATTAGGCGCCAGTGCCAGGTCGTACAATAAATTATTTTTCAGTGCAAGCACTGTGTTGCCGGCTGTCTTGTCTCTTCTTGCTGCCTTTTCTTTGGGCTTTTCCCCGTTTTGCTTTTGTCTCTTTTCCTTTTCTGCCTTTGTTACTGTTTTTCTGTTTCTGTTATTACTTGTCTCCTTTCCTTTGTAGGAGTGCTTGCACCGCCATTGGCGCAATGGTCGTTTCCCTGTCAATCGGAATGAATTCAGTTTCTTCTATCATGGCCGCCTGTTCCGTGGAGGAGTTTTTTCCTTCCTTTTCTTCCGGATAAGACAGGCAGACTCTTATTTTTGTCCGTCTGAGCTCCGGTAGCAGCTGGTTGGAAATATATTGATAAGGTATGCCGGCATCCAGATGTTGCAAGAAATCTTGCATTTTTACAGGATTGTCATGGTGATAATCTATCAATGCCAATACATCCTCCCGGTCGGGGACCAGCCTGTCGTCCGTTATCAGTTTCCGTAAGGCATCCCCGTATTCTTCTCCTGTACGGATACAGATTTGGGCGGCATTGACTTGCGGATATTTCCGACATAAGAACGCTTTTACTTCCTCGCTTCTTTTTAGGCCCGGCGCTATGTCCGGTTCTTTTTTTCCGTTATATGAATCCGGTGAAACCAGAATAATGGAATAAAGATGTCTGCTGCGGGCAGGATGGGCAAGCAGGGAATCCAATGTTGCCAGCGTTTTACCGTTTCCTTGGTAATCCTTGTCCGCCTGTCGGGCCTTCAGGTCAAAATAGAGCATCATGTCCAATATGGTATCTTTGGGATTTTCGTACTCTGTCGTCCGGGCATAAGTGCTATTGGTCAGTAGGCACAAAAACACAAATATGCTGAATATAGTAGTGCGTTTTTCCATGGATTACCATTATGTGTGGAGCAAATATAGGTGATAAAATCTGAAAAAAAACGTATTAAATGTTCTATTTTCGGACGTGAAAGGGTTAGTGAAGCGATTGGACAGAATTTGCAAGTTTGGGCAGCCGGATAATGAGAAGGGCAGGGAAGCTTACTTTTATTTGGAGTGAATAATCAGAGGAATACTTTCTTTTTGCTTTTTACTTTCCAATGGACAGAAATGAACGGTCTTATCATATGGATAGGGCAATGTTTCATATTCCTTTTTTAATCCGTGTTTTTCAATCTAATTGTAATGTTGTGTGCGAAAACGGTTGTATTTGTGAAATAATACTAAATGAAAAGCGAAATTGAACTAAATATTTGGAGAAAATGAGTGTAAGTTGTACATTTGTCATGTGATTTTTCATAGTATTAGATTTAAGGTTAACAAAGGTTGGAGCAAAGCGTTGCTCCTTTTCCTTTTTTAAGCCCTTCGCTTTTGTTCTTTTCCTGCCTGTCAAGTTTCCTGTCTTTTAAAATATTCAGCTTCTTGTTTTCATCCATCGGATTTTATGTTATCTTTGTGTCAATGTAATTAATTGACAATCTAAATGAAAAGACACGCAAACCTTTTATGCTTGGGAGCTGCTGTTGCATTACTGAATGCCTGCGCTCCAGCTGTGAATGCTCCTGAACCTGTTTTCCCCATTCCTGAAAAGAAACAGGTGGATTGGCAGAAAATGGAGACATACGCTTTCGTACATTTCGGACTGAACACGTTCAATGATCGTGAATGGGGATATGGAGATTCCGATCCTGCTACATTCAATCCTGTCAAACTGGACTGCGAACAATGGGTGAAAACCTTTGTGGCGGCAGGGATGAAAGGAGTTATCCTTACGGCAAAACATCATGACGGATTTTGCCTGTGGCCTACGGGGCTGACCGAATACTGTATCCGTAACACGCCTTATAAAGACGGAAAAGGGGATATAGTGCGTGATCTTTCGGAAGCTTGCAAGAAGTATGGTATAAAATTCGCTGTCTATCTCTCACCGTGGGACAGGCATCAGGCCAATTATGGAACTCCGGAATATGTGGATTATTTCTATCGACAGTTGTACGAGTTGCTGACCAATTATGGTCCGGTGTTTGAAATCTGGTTTGACGGGGCCAATGGCGGTGATGGCTGGTATGGCGGAGCAAAAGATTCCCGTACCATAGACCGGAAGACTTACTATGACTATGCGCGTGCCTATGAAATGATTGACAAGTTTCAGCCGCAAGCTGTTGTATTCTCGGATGGCGGTCCCGGATGCCGCTGGGTAGGTAACGAGAATGGATTTGCCGGAGCGACAAACTGGTCTTTCTTGCGTGCCGGAGAGGTTTATCCGGGATATCCTAAGTATAGGGAACTGCAATACGGACATGCGGACGGCAATCAGTGGACGGCTGCCGAGTGTGATGTGTCTATCCGTCCGGGCTGGTTTTATCATCCGGAGGAGGACGACCGGGTGAAGACGGTGGAGCAATTGACAGACCTTTATTACCGCAGTGTGGGACATAATGCGACTTTATTGCTTAATTTCCCGTAAACCGGGATGGATTGATTCACCCTACAGATTCGGCGAATGCTGTTGATTTTTATAAGAATGTACAGAAACAGTTGGCAAACAATCTGTTGAAAGGTGTTCTTCCGATAGTTTCCAATGAACGGGGTGGAAAATATACGGCAAAGGCGGTGACGGATGGAGAGTATGATACATATTGGGCTACGGAGGATAGCGTCACATCGGCTGTTATCGAGTTTGAATGGCCGGCCCCGCAGAAGGTAAACCGTATGCTGTTGCAGGAATACATTCCGTTGGGACAGCGTGTACAGTCCTTTGTGGTGGAATATAATAAGGAAGGGGAGTGGCTGCCTGTGAAACTGAATGAAGAGACTACTACAATCGGTTATAAACGTTTGCTTCGTTTTGAGACTGTCACTACGGACAAACTTCGCGTGAACTTTGAGAAATCACGCGCCTGCCTGTGTATCAATAATATAGAGGCTTATTATGCAGGAGAAACCCTTGATGTGTTTACAGCAAAAGCGGAGGAACTGAAAACATATCCGTTTACATTGCCGAAGGTAGATGAAGCGGAAGCCGGAAAATGTGCGGATAAAGATGCCGCCACTACTTGCTTTGTGGACGGCAATACGCTTCTGGTGGATTTAGGTACGGAACAGACTGTTTCTTCTTTCCATTATTTACCCGACCAGAGCGAGTATAACAAAGGACTGATAGCTGCCTATGAGATTTCAGTCGGCACGGAAGCCGGTGCGGTGAACCAGGTGGTGAGCAGCGGGGAATTCTCGAACATCAAGAACAATCCGATTCTCCAATCGGTCTACTTCAGTCCGGTAACAGCCAGATATGTGCTGTTGAAAGCAGTGCGGATGGTGGAAAATGACGGACCGATGGGCTTTGCCGAACTAGGAGTGCAATAACCATGCATCAATATACTCATGTACCCGTTCACGGTACAGCTACCGTATGTCAATGGGTATATGAGTATCTTGATACATGGTTACATTATTAACCGGTACACTCCTCCTGCCAGTGCTCGTATCACCCCTTTCATTTCTAATTCAAACAGTAATGCACTCATTCGGTTTACAGGTATGTTGGTGTCTATCACCAATGTGTTGATTTGTAATCCTTCCGGCATTTTGCCGAGTCGTTTTACTATTCGTTCTTCTTCCTCGCTTAAATCAGGGAACAATTCCCGTTGTACTGTTTTCTCGGTTTTGGGGCTGCTTTCCCATCCCATGGCCTTCACTAAATCTTCGGCCGATGTGATAAGCACTGCCTGGTTTTTTCTTATCAGATTGTTGCAGCCTATGGAATATTCGTCGTTGTATCGTCCCGGAAAGGCAAAACAGTCCCGGTGATAACTTTCCGCCAGTTCGGCGGTGATGAGGGCTCCCCCTTTGGCGGCGGATTCGATAACGACGGTGGCGTCACTCATACCTGCCACAATGCGGTTTCGTTTCACGAAATTCTGCCTGTCGGGATTGGTTCCGCTTGTAAATTCGGTCAGCAAACCTCCCTGTTCCAACATGCTGACGGCTGTCTTCCGATGTTCGGCAGGATAAATACGGTCCAGTCCGTGTGCCAGCACGCCTATGGTCTTGAAATGATTCTGCAGGGCGGCGCGGTGCGCATGGATATCAATGCCATAAGCCAGCCCGCTCACTATCAAGGCGTTTGGGCACAACACCGACAAGTCGGCAAGGAAACGGGTGCAGATATCCTGTCCGTAGGGGGTGGCATGACGGGTTCCTACCATATTGATGACATGCAGTGCATTCAGATCGGCATTTCCCCGGTAAAATAAAGCTAGCGGAGCATCATCACATTCACGCAAACGGCCGGGATAACCTTCATCATTTAAGGTGAGGCAGCGGATATGATTTTTCTCACAGAAAGTAAGTTCCTGCTCTGCACGCCGGAAAGCTTCGGAGTTATTCAACGCAGTAATGATCTTTTCGCTTACTCCGGGGACCAGTTGTGACAGCTCTTTGCGGTGTTCGAAAACACGGGTGGCGCTTCCCAGACTGCTCACCAGTCTGAATGCGCCTGTCGGTCCCAATCCCGGTATCCGGGTCAGGGCCAGGCTGCAAATTTGTTCGTCTTGTGTCATTCGCTCAGATAGGGGGCGAAAGTCTCGTCAAATAGAGCGCTGTCCCCTAATCTGCCGTTTACCACGCATACTGATTCTACAGTGGCCTTGACAGTCACTTTCATGTCGGGCAGACGGAAAATGTCCTGATAGAACACATATTTAATACCTTCTTTTTTCAGATAGAGCTTGGACACGAATTCGTCACCGCTGCGCAGCGGAGTTTTGAACGCCATGGTGAGCCTCGCCACTACCGGGTCCACTTCTTCGTGCAAGCGTGCGAAACTGATCCCCACCGATGTGAGAAACTCATGGCGCGTATGTTCCAGATAATGTTGATAGTTGGCATTGTTCACAATACCCTGCAGGTCGCATTCATAATCGCGTACCTTCATCTTCAGTTCATAAATATACTTTTCCATAAGGCAAAGGTATAAGAAAAATGTGTTACTTTGCAGATAAACTTAAAAAAAGAAACAAATGAAACTGTACGCTGCCCTTTGCAAGGTTTTACGGAAGCCCCTGGAGAAATCTTCATCAGGAAGTTTTGGTGGGATAGATGCTTATTATACCCCCTTTGTGCGGATGGAGAAAGGAGAGTTCCGTAACAAGGATGTACGGGAGATCGCTTCTGAAAACAATACTGTGTCCCGGCTGATTCCCCAGCTTATCGCTTCCACTCCTGCCGAACTGGAACGGCTGGCCGGTTTGTTTATAGAGAAAGGGTACAAGGAAGCGGATATCAATATGGGTTGTCCTTTTCCCCTGATGACAGGGAAACATAAGGGTTCGGGCATTTTGCCGTATCCGGCCGAGGTGGAAGCTTTATTGAAAGAGCTGGTGCACTATCCGGAATTGGGTTTCTCCGTCAAGATGAGATTGGGATGGAGTGTGCGGATGAATGGCGGCCGTTGTTGCCTTTGTTGAACGCTGCCCCCTTGCGGCGGATCGTTCTGCATCCTCGTATCGGGAAGCAACAGTACAAGGGAGAGGTGGACTTGGCTGCGTTCACCGCTTTCTATGAGGAGTGCGCCCATCCGTTGGTGTATAACGGTGACTTGCTGACGGTGGAAGATATCCGGAAGGTGGACGAGGAGTTTCCCGCCTGGAGGGCGTCATGCTGGGACGCGGGTTGCTGGCCAATCCTGCTTTGGCTTGGGAATATGCAAGCGGAGCCGTTTTTTCTCCCGATGAGCTGCATGAAAAGGTGAAGGCGCTTCACGCACGCCTTCTTCAATATTATGAAGCCCATTTACAGGGAGAGGTGCAATTGCTGAGTAAAATGAAGCCTTATTGGGAATACCTGCTGCCCGATGCGGACCGGAAGATAAAGAAAGCGATAAAGAAGGCTACAACGATGGATAAGTATTTGACAGCGGTGAACCAGCTGTAATGATGGAAAAGGGGCTTCGGTACATGAAAACCGGAGTGTCTCTTCAGTTCATTCAGCCGGTCTAACTGCTTGTAAAATAGGGAAGTATCCTGATAGGAGAACCTTCAGTTTCCTGTCAGTTACTTCCAGCCCATATTTTTGTTCCTACCTGTTAGATGAGAGGTGTGTCCGTCATGCCTGTATTTTAAGAAATACTTAGCTGTCTTTTCTTGGAGCATATCCTTTATCTTCCTTGTTATGCATCCTGTTGCTTCCTGATAAGTTTATCGTTTCACTAAAGTGATGAAACCTTATCACCCTAGTGATGAGCTTGTACTACTTGGGTGATGAAACTTCATCACTTAAGTGAAACACTATACTTGTCAAGAAGAGAACACGAACTTGTCCTGATGAAAACCCTTTTACATAAGGATGTTTACGCTTAGTCACTTTTCATCCCGAAACGCCGGAAATCCCTTGACAAAGGCTTTTCAATGTGCTATCTTTGTGGAAACAACAACTAAAAAAAAACAATAAAATCATGATGAAAGAAATGATTCGGAAGGTGATGGAATGGTGCAAGTTATGGAACGGTGAAACTGCAACGGCGAAACAGGGGGACCCTTCTTCGGATAAAAGGGAAAAAGAACAGGCTGCGGATAACCGGGAGGTGCAAGACCGTCTGGAGAACTACTTGTGGAAACACTATGAGTTCCGTTTCAACGTGTTGACGGAACAACCCGAATATTGCGCGAAGGGGCAAGGGACGGACACACCTTATAAGATAGTGACTCAGCGTACCTTGAACACCTTGTGCCTGGAAGCGCACCGTCATCGCATCAATTGCTGGGATAAGGATGTGAGCCGCCTGCTCCATTCGGAACGCTTGGAAGACTATCACCCTTTCCTTACTTATATGGATACACTGCCCCAATGGGACGGGGTGGATCGCGTCACTCCGCTGGCGCAGCGCATCTCGAAAAAAGCTTTCTGGATAAACGGCTTCCACCGCTGGATGCTGGGAATGGCCGCCCAGTGGGCAGGACGCATGGACCGTTGCGCCAATGCAGTGGCCCCTATGTTGGTGAGCCGTATGCAGGGCAAGTGTAAATCTACTTTTTGTCAGTTGTTGATGCCCGACGGGTTGAGAGATTATTACACGGACAGTTTTGAGTTGACGGGGCAGTCGGGATGCGAACAGAAACTGGCGCAGTTCGGGCTGATTAATCTGGATGAGTACGACCGTCTTTCTCCTCAAAAACTGCCGTTGCTCAAGACACTGATGCAGATGAAGAAGTTGGATTTCCGTAAGTCGCACCGTTCATCCTACAGTCACCTGCCCCGCATGGCTTCGTTTATAGGAACCAGTAATCATAAGGATTTGCTGACCGACCCTACGGGCAGTCGCCGTTATCTTTGTGCCGAGGTGAAAGAGAAAATAGACTGCACGCCACTGGAGCACAAGCAATTGTTTGCCCAATTGAAGGCGGAGCTGGAGGGTGGCGAGCGTTATTGGTTTTCGGCCGAAGAGGAAGCGGAACTGCAATTGCGCAACCGCGAGTTCTATGCCATGCCCGTAGAGCAGGAGGTGTTCTACCGTTGTTTTCGCCTGCCTGAGGCGGGAGAGGAGTTCAAACTCTATTCGGCCTCGGTCATTTTCACCATTTTGCAGAGCCGTTATCCTGCGGCTATGCGCGGCATGACGGTGGTGCGTTTCGGCAAGATGATGAGTGCCATGGGGGCGGAACGGATGCATACGGAGAAAGGAAATCTGTACAAGGTAGTGTTGGCGGCATAATTCCCGTCCATCAGGCCGGCTGAAAGGACTGACAGGAGGCTGAAGGGGCTTCTGTCAGTCTTATTTGTTGTGCGACAGCGTGTTAACCGTGCTGAATGGTCTGAAGGCGGGGTGCATGAATGCCAAAAAACATACTATAAGAATCTTTTAAAGAGCCGTTTTCTCAAGAATTTGTACTAAGTTTGCAACCAAACTACATAATTAAAAAAAACTATGATTAACAGATTTGTATTGAACGAAGTATCTTACTTCGGTCCGGGTGCGCGTGAAGTGCTTCCACAAGAGATTAAACGTTTGGGCTTGCATAAAGCGTTTGTTGCTACAGACAAGGACTTGATTAAGTTCGGTGTGGCTGATAAAGTGTTGAAAGTCTTGGAGAATGCAGGTATTCCTTATGAAATATTCAGTGAAATCAAACCGAATCCTACCGTAAGCAATGTAAAGGCGGGAGTTGAAGCTTTTGCAAAATCAGGAGCGGACTTTATTCTGGCTATCGGCGGCGGTTCGTCTATCGATACTTCGAAAGCGATTGGTATCATCACTAATAATCCAGACTTCAGTGATGTGGTATCACTGGAAGGTGTGGCTCCTACAAGGAAAAAGTCAGTGCCTATCATTGCACTGCCCACTACCGCCGGTACTGCCGCCGAGGTGACTATCAACTATGTCATCACGGATGAGGAAAACCATAAGAAGATGGTTTGTGTAGACCCGAACGATATCCCCGCCATCGCTATTGTGGATGCGGAACTGATGTACACTCTGCCTAAAGGGCTGACTGCTTCTACCGGTTTGGACGCACTGACCCACGCCATCGAAGGGTTGATAACCAAAGGCGCTTGGGAAATGAGCGATATGTTCGAGATCAAGGCGATCGAAATGATTGCCCGTTATCTGGAAACCGCTGTCTTCGAGCCTACCAATGCGGAAGCCCGTAACGGTATGGCCGTGGCACAGTACATTGCAGGTATGGCGTTCTCTAATGTAGGCTTGGGCGTGGTTCACGGTATGGCTCATCCGTTGGGAGCTATCTTCGATATTCCTCACGGTGTGGCTAATGCACTGTTGCTGCCTGTCATCATGGAGTTCAATGCTCCGGCTGCTTTGTCCAAATATGTAGATATCGCCAAGGCGATGAATGTGTACAAGGATGGCATGAGCCGGGAAGAGGCTGCGAAGGCTGCTGTTGAGGCGGTGAAGGCATTGTCTGTCAAGGTGGGTATCCCTCAGCATTTGTCTGAACTGGGTATTAAGGAAGAAGACTTGCCCCGTCTGGCCGCTTCGGCTATTGCCGATGTGTACGCCGGGCAATCCTCGTGAAGTGACGGAAGAAATTATTCTGGAACTTTACAAGAAGGCTTTCTAAGCGTAATTCTTTGTAATAAAAGCATAGGTGGTGTGTGGATGTGCAGGGCATATCCACACACTTTTTTTATCTCCTTGTCTTTGAAACAGCATTGTCACTTTGTAGCAATTTGTTCGTAATCCATTCAGCATTCTTTTGCACTTGCAAATTAAATTTAATGAAAATAGGTATTATTGTTAAACTGCTATCAATCATTTGAACATGAAAATTCTTATTGAGTCAAAGAGATTTTTGTTGTTATTATGCTTGTCACTATTCGTTGCGGGCTATGTTTCTGCACAGGATTACCGGGCGATTGTAAAAGGTATTGTGACTGACGAAACCGGAGAGGGGGTTATCGGAGCCACAGTGTTGGTAAAGAACGAATCGACCGGTTTCAGTGCCGGTTCTATCACCAACGAGACGGGAGAGTACATTGTGAAGCAACTCCCTTTGGGTTCACCTTACTCTGTCACCGTCAGCTATGTAGGCTATGGTGACCAGAAAAAGACAGGATATACGCTGAACCAAGGTGATGTGCTCCGTCTGGATTTCCAGTTAAAGGAGGAAAGTGTCGTGATGGAGGCTGTACAGGTGGTGGCTAATTCATTGAAGAATTCTATCGCCACTACGGGGGCCGCTACTTCGGTGACGGCCAATGACCTGAACAAACTGCCGGTAAACGGGCGTAACTTTACTTCGCTCATTGACCTGTCACCATTAAGTACAGGTTCCAGCCTGTCCGGACAGTTGGCTTCTTCTACTAATTATACCATTGATGGTATGAGTGCCAAGGGACCTACTTCGGGAGGTAGTACAACCAGCCGAAACGGTGTGCCATATGCCATTTCGATGGAGGCTATCCGTGAGTTCAAAGTCGTGACGAATGAATATGATGTGACTAACGGTCGTGCCGGAGGAGGTACTATTAGTACGGTGACCAAATCGGGAACCAACCAATTGACAGGTAGCGCTTTCACTTATCTGCGTTCCGACTGGTTGTCCAGCAAATATGATATCCGCGGCAACAAGCGCTCGAATGATTTCTCTACTTACCAGTTTGAGCCTCATTGGGCGGTGCATTGGTGAAAGACCGTGCCCACTTCTTTATTTCTTGGGATCATCAGGCTGATTCACGTCCGTTGTATATTGCCGATATTCATAATGCTGCCGATGAAAAGCGTTATAATTTGACTACGGAGACCAGAGACCGTTTTCTGGAAATAGCCCGCAATAAATATGGAGTGTCGGACCATCCTCAGTTCGGGTCTTTTGATAAAACAGAATACCGATGCGGTATTTGCTCGTTTGGACTGGCAGATTAATGCTACAAACCTGTTATCGTTTACTGATAATTTTGTGAATGACAATAACAATATGGGCTTGAGCGACAATAGTGCTATCAATCTTTATGAAGTGTATGGTGATGTACATTCGTTGAACAACAGCGCTTTACTGACTTTACGTTCGGTACTGGGACCACGCAGTACCAACGAACTGAAGTTGCAACATCTTTATACATTGAAAATCCATGCCGGGCAGTGAACTGCCGGCTGATAATATTCCACGTGCCATTGTGCAACGTGTAGAATCGGAAATAGATGGAAAAACGGCGACTACTACCATTCAGCTGGGTGGTCAGCGTTATAGCCCTGAGAATTTCTATAATCACGTACTTCAGTTGGTAGATAATTATTATTATAATACCAATAAGGTAAACTATACATATGGTTTTGATTTGATGTACACGAATCTTAATTCTCGTTACGGTAGTGAGGCCAACGGGCGTTTTTATTTTACCGGACTGGATAATTTCGAGGCATTGAAGCCTTCTCGTTATGTACGTGAAGTGTATTTGGATCCTGACCAAAACAATCAGCGTGTACGCCAAAATATATTGAATGCAGGTATCTATGCCCAGTTGCAGACTAAACTGTTCACAGGATTCGAGCTGATGGCAGGCTTACGTTTGGATAATGCCACTTATTTCAATAAAGGTAATTTCAGCCAACTGGTGTATGATGAATTGGGACTGCGTACAGACAATGGACTCTCTACTTTCCAGATTCAGCCTCGTGTCCAGATTACTTGGGACTTTAATGACAAGCACACGGATATTCTTCGTATTGGCGGGGGAATCTTTGCATCTGATATCAACAACTATGCCATGATTAATAATATGGTATTTGATGGTACGAAAGTGATGTCGGTTGATATCAAGAATACGGAAGAAGAACCGGATATAGTTCCCACTCCCGATTTTATAGGGTATCGGAAAGATCCTTCTACGGCTCCGGGTATTGATTTGCTGAATAATCCCAAATATGCGGACAAGGCTGTACCTACGATCAATATGAATAGCAAGGATGCCAAGGTTCCCGTGGTTTATAAGGCGAATATTTCATACACTCACTTCTTCAGTGACCGTTTGAAAATGAGTGTCAGCGGATATATGACTTTGGGTCGTAACAACTATATGTATATAGACCGGAACATGGTGGATGATCCTTATTTTCGTCTTTCTGCAGAAGGGAACCGAGGTATTTATGTACCTGCTTCTACTATAGGAAAAGATGGTACTCTTGATTGGATGGAAGGACGTAAAAGTACCAAAGTAGGGCGTGTGCTCGAATTGGTCAGCGAGGGAAAAGTAAATCAGTTCGCTTTCACCGTAGATGGAACATGGCGTTACTATAAAGACGGAGAACTTTCTTTCAGTTATACTTGGAACGATACCAAAGACAATACTTCCTATAATGGTAATGTGGCTAATTCCGCTACTCTTTCCCAAATGGTGGTTGACGATCCCCGTGATTTAAGCAAAATGACTTACTCCAACAATCAGTTCCGTCATAAACTGGTGGTTTATGGTTCGGCTCCTACTTTCTGGGGCATTACCGTAGGTGCTCGCTTTTCCGGCATCGGGGGAACACGTTATTCCATGATTGTGAATGGAAATGTGAACGGTGATTTTGTGGATAGTAATGATCTGGCCTATGTATATGATCCGAATAGCAGTGCTACTCCTGATTATATTCGTGAAGGTATTAATTCTATATTGAACAATCCGGATGCGGAAAAGAGTGTGAAAGATTATATTCGTAAGAGTTTTGGTAAAGTGGCCGAACGTAATGGAGGAGTCAATGGTTTCTATGGCACTTTAGATCTTCGTTTGGCCAAGAAATTCAAAACTTACAAAAAGCAGAATCTGGAGGTGTCTGTTGATATTTTCAATGTGGCCAATATGTTGAACAAAGATTGGGGAGCCGGTCATAATCTGGGAACACAGAAAATTTATAGTATCAAGGGGTTTGATAAAGATGCCAAACAATATACTTATAATGTAAATGCCAACACAGGTGTATCCAGTCTGAACGGTACTCCTTTTCAGGTTCAGATAGGTTTGAGATATGGATTCTAATAGATAATGATTAAATAAGAAATAAAGATGAAACTAAGTAAACTAATGATGGCTTGTGCCATGTGTGCTGTTACTTTGACCGGGACTGCCCAGACCAAAGTGATTGCCCACCGCGGATATTGAAATGTGAAGGTTCTGCCCAAAACTCTATTGCTTCTTTGACAAAGGCTGCAGAGGCAAAGGTGTATGGTTCGGAGTTCGACGTACAACTGACGAAGGACAAGGAAATCGTAGTCAATCATGACGATAGCATTCAGGGAATTTGCATTTTTGATACTCCTTTTGCTGAATTGAAAGATTTGAATTTGAGTAACGGCGAGAAGTTGTCCACTTTGGATGATTATCTGGTAGCGGGTAGGAAACTGACTGGTACTCAGCTGATATTGGAAATCAAGCCTCACAGAACCGAAGAAGCGGAAAATGAAGCGGTAAGAATCATTGTAGATAAAGTGAAAAGATGCGAATGGAGAAACAGGTGGAATATATTTCATTCAGCATGAACATTTGCGAACAGTTGGTGAAACTGACTCCGGATTCGGAAATAGCTTATCTGAAAAGTGATGTGGCTCCTAAAGACCTGAAGGCGAAAGGAATTAATGGTATTGATTATTATATCAAGGTATTGGCTGAGAAACCGGAATGGATTGCTGAAGCACATCAGTTGGGTATGAAGGTGAATGTGTGGACAGTCAATGATATGGAGATGGTTCAGAAGATGATTGACCAGCAGGTGGATTATATAACTACTGATTATCCATTGGAAACTGAAAAGCTGATTCGGAAAAATGGAGGAGATTCTTAATAAAAATGTAATTCCTTTCAAATAGGGATGTAATAGGAACACAATACATTTGCACTGTAATTTAAAAAAGGATAATATGAAAGCTGGTTTATTAAAGAAAATCTCATTGGCTTTGGGATTGGTATTATGGGTGACAGGTTCTGTATGTGCATCGCCTGCTGACGAAGAAGGTGCTAACAAGGCTAATAACAATCTGGTAAAGGTTCTTGTTATAGGACTTCACGACAATGTGGAATCCAACTATTTTCCCGGCAGTATGATTACTGAGGAAACTGGAATACCGACTGATAGCATAGATTATACTTATAATCAGATTATAGCAAAGAATATTATTGCATCCAATAAGAATAAGAAATACCAGTTCGTTACTCCGGAAAAGGCGGCGGCCATCAGCAGTTTGTTGGATAAAATCAGACTGGAAGGTGAAGAAGAGGAGAGGTATGCGGATCTTAGTCAGGTGGATGATAATCGGTATGAACAGCTGATAAAGGATACTGATTCGGATTATGTATTATTTTTGAATCAGCATTATTTGAAATGGCAAGAAAAGCCTTTGCGTACTTTGTTTCATATCACCAGTTATTCTTTGTTTGATAAGAATCAGAAGGAAGTAACCCGAGGTAATAACTATTTTACCAGCATGAATTTGGAAAGTAAAGATAAGTTGAGTAAGGATAGTCGGAAAAGTTCTTCAAAGATAGTTTCCACTATTGTAAAAAGCTTGTCAAAGTGATGTCGTTATTCAGAAATTTATAAGAATAGGTGGGGCTGAAGTTCAAGACTTCAGCCCCTTTTCTCTTTTCAGATATTCGTACCCTATCCGGCAATACAGGCATTTTTTCTTATCGCAATATTCTTTCTTTAATTGTATCAAAGCTTGGCTGTCGGCGGCATTGGAGGCTTTCATTCCGCATTGTTCCCACATGCGGGTGATATAATTGTTCTCCGCTTTCAATTCTTCCAGAAAACTGCCGGCACGTGCACAAAGTACACGATTCCCTTTATGCAGTCCGTAAGCATAGAGAAATGTCACTACCGTGTTGATAATGAGTAAATCCAGTGAGGTGTTACTTAGAGTCTTCGGACGGGAAGGGGAAGAACCGCCAAATGTATAATGAGTGAGCCAGTATTCTGACGTTCCTCCTTTCAGAATATCTCTGACACCTTGTAGTGTTTCCGTTTCCATGATGCGAGAGAGCAGTCCGTAGGCACGATGATAAAGACATGCCAACTGTGCAATCCGTATATGCGGAAAATTAGCAGGACGTAGCCGGAGAAAACGCCATAGGGAAGCATCCATCGGGATAAGTCCGAATTTATGCTGTAGATAGGTGTACTCTTTTTTTAGCCGGAGATAGTATCCGTCTCCATCAGAATCTTCCAGAATGCCGGCTTGTCCAAAGAAGATGGCTTCTATCTGGAAAAGGTCGTTCCGATGCTTGTCTACTGCCCGGAAGGGAAGCCGATGAGCCCAGGTTTCGAAAGCGTCTCCGTTCAGCCCGAAACCGAAATTACGTGCCAGTGTGATAAAAAAAGCATCTTCCCAATTGCCTTGACAACGTTTTAACCGTTCATTCAATAAGGTCGCTTTTTGCTCGAATCTTTCCATCTGTAAGGCAGTCATCCATGAGTGGGCGGTGAAAGGGGGGAGTGAAGGAATGATGCGGTAACAAGGGGGGTAGCTGTCTGTTTCCAACAGTTCCTTGTAGTTGGTGCGGACCGCTTCCGGGCAGATGAGTTGTATTTGGGGGATTCTTTCTCCATTGCTCCTGCTGATTTCCGTATCTATTTCGGAGGCTATATGCAGAATGACAGAGTTGTAACCGGCATCTGCATGATGTCCGTGTTTGAACCAGTCTGAAGATCTTTCATGTATCTCGATATTGCCTATCCAAAGCACACCGTCCAGCTTGAGCTTGGCATTAAAAAAATCGGGACCGGCGTCGGTATTCGCCAGTCCCGTATCTATAACTTCCACTTGTTGGCCGGTTGTTGTTTTCAGTTCTTTGAGAGGAAATATTTTATGTTTCCATACATAGTGTAATAGTTGTTCCATGTTAATGAGGTGTAAATGTTTGGCAAATGTAATGGTTTACGAAAAACGCTATCTTTGTGGCTGAAATAACATTCGTAATTATGAAAATAGCATTAATACGGAAAGACGGAGATTCTTGCAGTCGGACATGATTGTGAGTATTATAGATGTTGATAATCAAGATGATTTTAATTCGGAAGCATTTAAATCAGCAGATGTGGCTATGAGTTTACTAACCCGATGGTGGCATATGACAACTATATGAAAACTTTGCTGCCGGTGTCAAATTGGTATCGGGCAGTACCGGATGGATGGACAAACATGGATGATCCGAAAGAATTATGCACGAAAGGTGGAAAACCTTGTTCTGGTCGTCTAATTTTCCGCTGTCATATATTCTCTAGTTGGCATCTGGATATCCATAAAAATCAAATCATAATATCCTTCAGGCACCTCAGGGAATTTTTCCAATGCTTCTGCAACTATCACCAGCGGATTCACAAGTCAAGCCCAACAGCTTCAAAACTCTAGCAATTTCCAGATTGATTGCATTATCCTCAACTACCAGTACCCGTTTACCGCTATAATCAATATCAGCAGCATTTTCTGTTATCACCGGCAGGTTGTTCATACTCGACCGCAATTCCGTTCTGACGCTGCACCTTCAGACAAACAGAAGAAGTGGATCTTTCTAGTTTTACCAAACACAGCTCTCAACATCGATCGACCCGTTCATCAGTTTTGCCAGGTTCAAACTGATCGTCATGCCCAGACTGAAGTTCCCCTGTATTTTACTGACCTGAGAATCTTCTGCTCTTATAAACGGCTCAAAAATACGCTCGATAAAACTTTGTTCCATCCTAATGCCGTTATCTTCTCACAATAAAATCAAAAACAGGATCATGCGGTAACGGTTAACAGTAACCGTCAGCTTTACCACACCTTCATCAGGCGTATATATTTAACGGCATTGGACAACAGATTAAGTAATATCTGCTGCAGTCTCAACGCGTCACCCAGCACAGTTATATTTTCAGTGCCTCTGTTTCCACAACTGCTGATGCCGTTTCTCCCAACAGCAGGTTTAATGATATCTTAATGCTTCCTCAACTTTTTCTTTTAATAAAATGCTTCCGAGTTCAATTCTGTTTTGCCGCCGATCTTCGACATATCCAGAACCTCATTCAACAGCTCCAGCATATGTTTGCTGTGAAGTGACAATTTTTTCAAATAATCATCTACATGATCTTTGTCGTCGCAATGTGCCGCTAAAGCCGCCAGCCCCATAATGGCATTCATCGGCGTTCTGATATCATGCGACATTTTTGAAAAAGAA
>SCPP01000213.1_pt1 | contig 30868 bp, 50 predicted proteins | sample 6106811 | NCBI WGS metagenome assembly SCPP01 (sample SAMN10720449, study PRJNA508395) | human gut metagenome | isolation source: Participant 2 stool, 15 month | host: Homo sapiens | collected 2018
TTGACCGGTTTGCGAATAACCTCCGACACCGTCAGGATGGGTACATCCACGGTCCAGTCGTGAATGATTCGTTCGGCTATTTCATCGTATTTCTGTGAGAATATGAGAATTGCACCGATTGACGGTTACCGTTCAATACCATGTCGAGGACATAGTTGCTGATTATCATTTCTACGAAACCAAACACGATCTTATCCACATTATGGAAGAGAAGAAAGAAGAACTGATAATAAAGAAATCGCAGAATAACAAGGCACGTCCGATGGATATGTTCTGTATTTATTTACGATAGCTCCGATAATATCGGTACCTCCCGTACTTCCGTTTGCAGAAAAGACCAGTCCGAGTCCGGCTCCGCAAAGGAGGGCACCAATCATGATAGCCATAAACGGCTGGTCGTGCAGAATCGGGTTTCCTTTCAGCAGCCATTCAAAAATGAAAGGGAAGCGGAAAGGAGAATACTCGAATATGGTTTTATCAGGAACTTAAAACCTAATATTTTAAGTGCGGCCAGTAGTAAGACTACATTGATAACAAAGTATGAAACCGATACCGGTATGGCGCCACCTGTGGCGAAGAATATCAGCGCACAGATACCACTAACGCCACCGGTAACAATTTCATTCGACAGGATAAATGCATTGAATCCAATAGGTCCCGAACAGGATCATTAGATAATCCTGTATTGAAAAATAAATTTTATAAAACTGAGCAGCTTTCATCAGATAACGATATTAACAATCTTACCTGGAACGACAATAACCTTTTTAGGTGTTTTGCCTTCCGTCCACTTAGCGGAACTTTCATGGCTGAGAGCTGCCTTTTCAACCTCTTCACGGGGCATGTCAGCCGGAAGTTCCATACTGAAACGGGCTTTTCCGTTGAATGAGATAGCGTAGGTAACTGACTTTTCTTTCAGATACTCTTCGTTGTGCTGGGGCCATTGAGCATCGCAAACCGTAGTCGTATGACCGCATTCGTGCCATAACTCTTCTGCCGTATGAGGTGCAAACGGGGCAAGCAGGATAACCAGTTGCTCCAGGATAGCACGCTTGTTACATTTCAAGCTGCTTAATTCATTGACACAGATCATGAAAGCACTGATAGAAGTATTATAAGAGAAATGCTCGATGTCGAACGTTACTTTCTTGATCAGCTTATGTAATGATTTTAATTCTTCAGTTGTCGGTTCGGCATCGGTTATTTGAAGGCTGTCGGTATTTCCGTAGAATAAAGCCCATAGCTTTTTCAGGAAACGATGAACACCGTCGATACCGTTTGTATCCCAAGGTTTGGATTGTTCCAACGGTACCAGAACATTTCATACAGACGTAATGTATCTGCACCGTATTTTCAACGATCATATCCGGGTTCACTACGTTGAACATGGATTTGGACATCTTCTCGACTGCCCATCCGCAGATATATTTACCATCTTCCAGGATAAATTCAGCATTCTTATATTCCGGACGCCAGTTTTTGAACGCTTCGACATCCAGGATATCGTTGTATACAATGTTTACATCTACGTGGATAGGAGTAACTTCGTATTGGTCTTTCAAGTTCAGAGAGACAAATGTATTGGTATCTTTGATACGGTATACGAAGTTTGAACGTCCCTGAATCATACCCTGGTTAATCAACTTCTGGAACGGTTCATTCTCGCAGATAACTTCCATATCATACAGGAACTTGTTCCAGAAACGGCTGTAAATCAAGTGGCCGGTAGCGTGTTCCGTACCACCGATATACAGGTCTACGTTTTCCAGTAATCATTTACCTGTTTATCTACCAAACCTTTGTCGTTATGAGGGTCATATAGCGCAAATAATAAGCGGAAGAACCGGCGAAGCCCGGCATCGTACAAAGCTCCAGCGGGAAGATTGTTTTATTATCTATCTTGGAGGTTTCAACTACTTCTTTATTAACCGAATCCCAGGCTCCATTTGGTTGCATGTCCCAATGGAGGTTCGCCTGTGGCAGTCGGCAAGAATTTGTCTACTTCCGGTAATTGTAAAGGCAATGCTTCAAACGGTAACATCTGAGGCATGCCATCGGCGTCGTAATATACCGGGAACGGTTCGCCCCAATAACGCTGGCGGCTGAAAATAGCATCACGCAGACGGTAATTTATTTTTACACGTCCTAACTTATGTTCCGCTACAAATTTCTTGGTGGCGGCAATAGCTTCTTTAACGGTTAATCCATTCAGTGACAATTCGCAATAAGGAGTAACGCCGGCTCTCGGAGAATTGCATACGATACCTTCCTTGGCATCGAAACTTTCCTCGCTTACGTCGCAACCTTCAATCAACGGGATGATAGGCAAGTTGAAATGTTTTGCGAAAGCGTAGTCGCGGCTATCGTGCGCCGGAACCGCCATAATTGCTCCCGTACCGTAGCCGGCCAGCACATAATCGCTAATCCATACAGGCACTGCATCTCCGGTAAACGGATTGATAGCGTATGAACCGCTGAACACACCGGTTACCTGACGGTCGGCAATACGTTCACGTTCTGTACGTTTTGGTACTTGGTCCAGATAAGCGTCTACTTCTTGTTTTGTTCCGGAGTTGTTAATTTCTCAACCAGTTCGCTTTCCGGGGCTAATACCATGAAGGTTACACCAAACATCGTATCGGCACGGGTCGTAAAGATCGTGAATTCCCTGTCGCTGTCTTTTACCTTGAAATTGACTTCGGCACCTTCGCTTCGGCCTATCCAGTTACGTTGTGTTTCTTTCAATGAATCCGTCCAGTCGATGGTATCCAGTCCGTCCAGTAAACGCTGGGCGTAAGCAGATACGCAGACACCACTGACGCATCATTTTTGTTCTACCGGGAAGCCTCCACGTTCGGAAACGCCGTTTACAACTTCATCATTTGCCAGTACGGTTCCCAGTTCGGAACACCAGTTAACCATTTATCCCCAGATAAAGCGATACGGTAGTTGAGTAATATCTCTTGTTTTTCTTTATCGCTCTTAGCTTTCCATTCAGCGGCGGTGAAACTTAATTCTTCGCCACAGGTAACGTTCAGACCTTCAGTACCTACGGTTTCAAAGGCTTCAATCAGGCTTTCGATAGGAAGTGCTTTCTTTTCATCGTTGCAATAGTAGCTGTTGAACATTTTGATGAATGCCCATTGTGTCCAGTGATAATATTCCGGGTCGCAGGTACGGATTTCACGACTCCAGTCGTAGCTGAAACCTATTTTATCCATCTGCTCACGATAACGGGCGATATTTTGTTTGGTAGTTACTTCGGGATGCTGTCCGGTCTGGATGGCATATTGTTCTGCCGGCAAGCCGTAAGCATCGTATCCCATCGGGTGTAATACGTTGAAACCCTGTAACCGTTTGAAACGGGAATAAATGTCAGAAGCGATGTAACCGAGCGGATGACCTACATGTAGTCCTGCACCGGATGGGTAAGGGAACATATCAACACGTAGTATTTGGGTTTATCCTTATTTTCTTTCACTTTATAAACCCCGTTGGCAATCCAATATTCTTGCCATTTTTTCTCGATTTCTCTGAAATTGTACTCCATAATATCTAATCGTTTTTATCGTTTTCAGTTTAAAGCCACAAAGTTAGTTATTTCATTTAGTTTTACTTCACATAACGAATCTTCGGTCCGGGTTTATCGTTCTTTTGAACGAAGACTCGTACAAAATGAGCCTGCTTCGGCGGATACTTATTTGCCTCATTCTACCCGTCACAATTTCCTTAGCAGGAAACTCTAGTTTCTTCCATAGGAAACACGTGTTTCCTGCCTGGGAAATTACAGTTCCCTACGGAGAATTGAACCTTCTTTCCATCCTCTTTGTTATTGAATGACAATAAATTTGAAACGCCATTAATGCCTTTAACCCCACCTCTTACAAGCAAGCTAAATTTAAACTATAAAAATTACAAGTAATGAGAAGATGTACTATTGTTTTCCTGGTTGCCTTGTTGACAATGTCGATAAGCGCCGCCCTGTCGATGTGGAACAGGCTGGAGCGTTGCGCTCAGTTTTCTGAAAAGCAATCGTCCGCAGACCAAATCCTCGCTTACGAAACTGACGTTAGTCTGGTCGGATGGCGGAGTCGCTACCAAATCGGATGCCGGTTCGCAGGATGCTACTTTTATGTGTTTAACCAAGGCGATGATAACGGTTTTGTGGTCGTTGCCGGTGATGACGTTGTTTATCCTATTCTGGGATATGGTATGCAGGAACCGTTCCGGAAAGATTCCATGCCGGTTAACCTGCGTTCATGGTTTGATCAGCGTCAGATTAACTGGATGCGCGGAAATAAAACGGTAGCCGGTAAAGAGATAACTGCCGCCTGGAATCAGTTGCGGCAGGGCACTATGCAACTGAGTTCGGATGGTGTATTACTGACGACAGTGTTGTGGGAAGATGACGCCTTATAATAATCTTTGCCCGGTGGTAAACAGCCAGCGTACTCCGACCGGTTGCGTGGCGACTTCCACTGCTATTGCCATGCAATACCATAAATGGCCGGATGTAGGACAGGGCAGTCATTCCTATACTTCACAGACATATGGCTTATCTCTTTCCGCCACTTTCAATACGCCTTACCAATGGGATAATATGCCTTCTACTTATACTGCCGGACAATACACTACCCAGCAGGCGCAGAATGTAGCTACTCTGATGTATGATGTCGGTGTTATGTCGGAAATGAATTACGCGCCCGGAAACAGTGGTGCGCTGACAATTACAGCAGCCCAGGGCTTGTCAATTATATGAAATACGATAAGTCTCTTCATGTATTGCAACGTGAAAACTATCAGACGGCTGAATGGGAGTCTATCATCAAAGGTGAATTGGATGATAATCGTCCTGCATCATCTATGGTGGTGAAAATGATCAGAACGAAGGCCATCAGTTTATTATCGACGGATACAATACATCCGATTATTATCATGTGAACTGGGGTTGGAGCGGACTGGCGAACGGTTATTACCTGCTATCGGTTCTCGAACCCGAAGAACAGGGAACAGGTGGCAATAGCGGCGGTGGTTTCTCCTCGACCAGAATGCCATCATCAGCATGATGAAGCCGGTGGAAGGTTCGACCTATCAGGACGTACTGGTGTTTTTCTATGGTGAAAATGAGGGTACTGTATTCAATGGTCTGTCTGCTACGACTGACGATTTCGAACAGAACCAGCTTTTCGGTCTTCAATACGGTTATGTAGGAAATATGAGTATCCGTAATTTCACCGGTAATCTTGTTGCAGCCCTTGTGGATAAGGATGGAAATACCAAAGAATTTATTTCCAGCGAAGAACCTGTCACTATCGAGATAGAACGCGGAGTGGGGCAGGAGATACCTTGTACGATTACCAAAGCAATCGCTCCGGGTGACCGTATCCGTTTGCTTTATAAGAGCAGTGACGGCAGCGAATGGAAATGGGTAAGAGGCGGTGGTAATACGACCGGCGAGATTCTGGTGGCTGCCGACCCGACTTCGACGGAAGAAATCTCTTCGGATATGAATGTTTCTGTCTCCTATGTGGATGGTACAGCTTATGTAACTTCTCCTGTAGCTATTCTGGAAGTTGTATGAACGGCCGCCTGTTAAAAAAGCAGCCGGGAAGCAATAACTCAACCGTTACGCTTTCTTATAGCGGATATCCGGCAGGTATTTATGTGATGGAAGTACAGACTGTGGAAGGAAGAAGCAGCCATAAGTTGGTAAAAGTAAATATAACAGAAGTAAAGGGATGTCAAAGTCGGACATCCCCTATTTTCAATGGTCTTACTTTTCAGCAACGGCCAGTTCGGGTCTTCGATGTGTTCACGAACCATGATTTCTTTCAGTTCGGCTACTTTTCAGGATATTTATCCAGGATGTTATGGCTTTCCGAAGAATCGGCTGCTAAGTTATAAAGCTCATAATAAGGCTTATCGCCACGGATGTTCATGTGAACCAGTTTCCACGGACCTTGACGGACAGCCTGACGACCGTTCATTTCCTGAAATTCGAAATACAGGAATTCATGTTCTTTCTGACCTTTACGGTTTTGAAGCAATGGCAACATGCTTACGCCATCCATCTCTTTCTGTTTAGCTTTCGGGCTGATGATTTCTTCGAATGTAGGCAATACATCCCAGAAAGAACACATAAAGTTTGTTTCTGTTCCCGGTTGGATATGTCCCGGCCATGAGATAATCATCGGCACGCGGATACCGCCTTCATATAAGTCACGTTTGTAGCCACGGTACATACCGTTGCTGTTGAAGAAATCAGGATCAGCGCCACCTTCCATGTGCGGACCGTTGTCGCTGGCGAAAATAATGATTGTATTATCGTATAAACCTTTATCTTTCAGCTTCTGAACAATCTGTCCCACATATACGTCCAGACGATATATCATAGCAGCAAATGTAGCGTGCGGATGAAGCTGTGTGCAATAACCGCCTTTGCGGAAAGCCGGACTGCCCGGTTCTGTTCCTTTGTAAGCCTTTTCGGGATACATGCCACGGAATTTCTTAATACTGTCTTCCGGTACGATCAGTTTTGCATGTGGCAGGATAGTCGGATACCACATAAAGAAAGGTTCGTCTTCCTTGAGGTTATCCAGATAATCGAGTGCTTTCGAATGGATAAGATCCTGCGAATAAGTACCTTTTCCGTATTGAACTTCCAATACATTATCTTTTAGTTCCACTCGTTGGTCGTTATCCACAGGTGGTCGGGATAGTAACTATGTGCCAGCAACTGGCAGTTATATCCGTAGAATGTTTCACAACCCTGGTTTTAGGATCGCCCGGAGTACCGATATAACCTAATCCCCATTTACCGAAGGCAGAAGTCTTATATCCTGCATCCTGCATCACATGGAAGATGGTGCGGGTACCTTCCGGCAACGGGAATTGTCCTTCCGGGTCGAGTTCTTTGTTTCCCCGAACAGGAGTATGTCCGCTGTGTGTACCGGTCAACAGGCAGGAGCGGAAGGGCACTGACAGTCGTTCCCGAATAGCACTGGGTGAAACGCATACCGTTTTGCGCCAGTTGGTCGATGTTCGAGTTTCAAACTTTTCCTGTCCGTAGCAGCTCAGGTCACCGTATCCCAGGTCATCTGCTAAAATAAATACGATGTTCGGTTTTTTGTCTTTGTTCTTTTGTGCTTGTACAAAAGGAACAGCCAGCATAAAGCCGGAAGCGAGTAATAAAGTTTTTTCATGATTCTAAGATGTTTTTGTCAGACATGCTGGCAAAGTTATATTTTTATTTAAAAAGTGTAGGAAAGTTTTCTAATTAATAAAGAAGCTGATGCAAGAAGAGGTTATTTTTCTCTCACAAAAATTTGTACCTTTGTGCGGTTGTAAATAAAATGATAAAAGATATATCCCGTGGCAAAGATCGTTGAAACCCCTTTGATGAAGCAGTATTTCGATATAAAAGCGAAACATCCGGATGCTGTACTTCTGTTCCGTGTAGGAGACTTTACGAAATGTATGGCGAAGACGCCGTGATTGGTGCCGAGATACGGGAATCGTACAAACAAAAGCCAACAGGTAGCCAGTTTATTGAAATGGCCGGATTTCCGCATCATGCCCTCGATACTTATCTTCCCAAGCTGGTAATTCTGCCGGTAAACGTGTGGCTATTTGCGACCAGCTGGAAGACCGAAGATGACTAAGAAGCTGGTGAAACGCGAGTGACGGAGTTGGTTACACCGGGTGTCTCTATCAACGATAATATCCTGAATCATAAAGAGAATAATTTCCTTGCCGCCATTCATTTCGGTAAGGATGTTTGTGGAATTTCCTGCTGGATATTTCCACCGGTGAGTTTCTGACTGCTGAGGGAACAATCGACTATATCGACAAACTACTCAATAATTTCTCTCGAAGGAAGTTCTGATCGAGCGTAATAATAAGAAACGTTTCGAAGAAGCCTTCGGTCCACGTTTCTTTACCTTTGAAATGGAAGACTGGGTATTCTCGGCCGATGCCGCCAACGACCGTCTGTTGAAACATTTCGAAACAAAGAATCTCAAAGGTTTCGGGTAGAACATCTGAAACTGGGCGTCGTCGCATCGGGAGCAATCCTTTATTATCTGATCAGACACAACATACACATATTTCGCATATTACAGCATTGTCACGTATTGAAGAAGACCGTTATGTGCGCCTGGATAAGTTCACCGTGCGCAGTCTGGAACTGGTCGGTACGATGAATGACGAAGGAACCAGCCTGCTGGACGTAATCGACAAGACGGTTTCTCCGATGGGTTCACGTATGTTGCGGCGTTGGGTACTTTTCCCGTTGAAAGATGTGAAACCTATTCAGGAACGGCAGAATGTCGTAGATTATTTCTTCCGTCATCCGGAGGTGAAGGAGATACTGGATGAACAAATAGAACATATTGGCGACCTGGAACGTATTATTTCAAAGGTAGCGGTAGGCCGTGTTCTCCCGGGAAGTGGTGCAACTGAAAGTTGCTCTCCGGGCAATCGAACCTATAAAGGAAGCCTGTATGGCCAGCGACGAACCGAGCCTTTCTCGTGTCGGTGAGCAGTTGAATGCCTGTACCGAAATACGTGACCGTATCGAGAAAGAAATCAATAATGACCCGCCCGCTTTGCTGAATAAAGGAGGTGTGATAGCCAAAGGTATCAATGCAGAACTGGATGAATTGCGTGCCATTGCCTATTCCGGTAAGGATTATTTGTTGCAGGTGCAGCAGCGGGAAAGTGAGAAACGGGTATTCCGAGTTTGAAGATTGCTTCAATAATGTATTCGGTTATTATATCGAAGTGCGTAATGCGCATAAAGACAAAGTTCCCGCCGAATGGATACGCAAACAGACGTTGGTAAACGCTGAGCGTTATATCACGGAAGAACTGAAAGAATACGAAGAAAATATTAGAGCGGAAGAAAAGATTCTCGCCCTCGAAAACCGCCTGTTTACCGAATTGGTTACCTGTCTGGCAGAATTTATACCACCTATTCAGGTGAATGCCAATCTGATAGGTCGTCTGGATTGTCTGTTGTCGTTTGCTAAAGTAGCGGAAAGTAACCGCTATATCCGTCCGAATGTGGATGATTCGGATGTAATCGACATCAAGTCTGGTCGTCATCCGGTGATCGAAAAACAGTTGCCGTTGGGGGAGGCTTATATTGCCAATGATGTGTATCTGGATAGTGAGAAGCAGCAGATTATTATTATTACCGGTCCGGAATATGGCGGGTAAATCAGCGTTGTTACGTCAGACGGCATTAATTACCCTGATGGCGCAGATAGGTTGTTTTGTGCCGGCTGAGTCTGCCCGTATCGGTATGGTAGACAAGATATTTACCCGTGTAGGAGCTTCCGATAATATCTCTGTCGGTGAGTCTACTTTATGGTAGAGATGAACGAAGCATCGAATATCCTGAACAACATGTCTTCGCGCAGCCTGGTTCTTTCGATGAGTTGGCGGAACAAGTACTTACGATGGTATCTCGATTGCCTGGGCGATCGTTGAATATATCCATGAGCATCAGAATGCCCGTGCAAGACGCTTTTGCCACTCATTATCATGAATTGAATGAGATGGAACGTTCTTTCAAACGCATCAAAACTACAATGTTTCGGTGAAAGAGGTTTCAAATAAGGTAATATTCCTGCGTAAACTGGTTCCCGGAGGTAGCGAACATAGTTTCGGTATCCATGTAGCCAAGATGGCCGGTATGCCGAAAAGTATCGTGAAACGTTCCAACGAAATCCTGAAACAACTGGAAACGGATAACCGCCAGGAGGAATCGATTGCAAGGAGAAAGCTAAAGGTAAGGTAAAAGCGAAACCAGTCAAGGAGATTGCCGCTGCTGCCGAAGGCTTCCAGTTGAGTTTCTTCCAATTGGACGACCCCGTATTAAGCCAGGTTCGCGATGAGATCAAGAATCTCGACGTAAACAACCTGACGCCTATCGATGCGTTGAACAAGCTAAGCGAGATACGGAAGATCATTACAGGAAAGTAGGTTTACCTGTGGAATGTCGGATATTTATTATGGAACCGGTATCCGATACCCAGCATTAAGTAATTGGGAGTATGGAAATTTTGCAGGTTATATCCTACGTGGATAAATGAACTGCGGGTAACTTCTACTTTGAGGCCAGTACCTGGTATAAACCTTTCAGGTCACCGCCACGATGTATGACATTTCTCCCAATCCTATTCCGACAGTGAAATAAGGCATGACATATTCTGCCCGGGCAGAAAGTCCCAACGCCATTTGGTAGCTGAGAGGCGGCCTGTAGAAGCGGTCGGACGAAGAATATTCGTCGGCATAAATATTGGCGCTCTCATCATAAACGCCATCCAATGATACTCCGGCGCGGAAGTTATATCCGAAGTTGTACATCGGGTTTATATTGAATCCTGCTACTGCAAAAGCACCGGGGGCAGCAATTTGTCCTTCTCCTACATAAACTCCTTTCCGCCGCCAGGAACCGAATAAGACCACATCATAACTGATATGACGGGGAAAGCGGGGACAGGAGGCTGGAATAAAGGACGGAAAGACATTCATCCTTCCTGTTGAAGTTATATACTAATCCGATTTTTAATCCGATCGTGTTCAGTCCGGCATTCGGGAATCTTGTGTTACCATTCGAGAAATGCGTCAAATCGACTCCGGCTGTCAGGTCTATTTCTTTGAAAGGATATAGTCCAGATAGAAATTCGTATTGATATAAGCATTGATTTTCGAACCGATCACCTTATTATACCGGTTTTCAACTTCATCGAAAGGTTTCCAGCCGAAAGATGCGCCGAAGTTCCATTCATAATTGAGTGACAAACGTGGATTGAATCGTTTGATGCGGGCCCCTGGAAAACGTAGACAGCTATCGGATTTCCAGTTCTTCCTTATTCTGGAACGAGTATCCCGATAATCCGATACCTTGGTAGAGCCTCTGTAAATCCGGTCTGTGTAACTGTTCGGATAGTATTGGAACGAGTATTTTAAATGTGCAGAGACAGACCGCCGGATGGGTTCCATTTCCGTATTCTCTCCTTTCAGGAAAGAATTGGTAGGGAAAATAAGTCGGCCGCACGTCGAAACCTAACCGATGGATTAAACGACGTGAATAGGATACGGAATCCGTCATATCCCCGATGCGTTTTATGTGCTCCTTCATCAGCTAATGCAATGGCGGATGGAAAACACATTGCAATCAGGATAATCAGTACATTCAACCTCTCTTTTCCACTTTTCATACGTTACTCTGCTCGTTTGTTATTTGATAGATAATCAAGGTAAATCCCTTTATATTCCGCAAATATAACATTTTAGAGCATTTACTATGGTCTATAATCGCTTCATTTTACTTATTCATTTCTTTTGTGATCTCCTGGATGTCCTGGAGGGTGAAGTTACCCAATAACTGGATTACGTTGAAGCTATTGTCCGTATCGGCCAGCATGATCATTTCGCTTATCAGGTCTCCTTTCTGTTTGACATAGAAGGTGGCGCGTGTCTTGCCGTCTTTCACCCGCATCAGTTCCTGGTGGTCTTTACTGATCAGCTTTGAAATCATCACGCATTTTTCCTTTATGCTGTTGTTCTCGGTAGTGAGTACTTGCAGACCTTCTATTTTCCCTTCAGGTTCATCAGGTTGAGGCCGTTTGTTTCGATCTTGGGCATCATCTGGAACATGGCTTTTGAGATATAGACGGAGGTGACGTTATCCATTTCGGAATATTTGTCGAAAAGTTTGTTCTGGGCAAAGCAAATGCTTGTGCAGCACAGAAAGAGAATGAGCAATATATTTTAGTTTTCATCTTGTTAATCTTTTAAATGTTTATTCAGTATTTTGTTTACTTTATTCATTTCCTGTTGGGCTTCGTTCACTTGTTCGATTCCCTTATTCAGGTTTACAGACATGAAAGCGAGTGCTTTCTGGGCGGCCATGGCGGCTTCTTGCGGATTGGTATACGTATCTGCCAGTTGGTGTTCCTCATTGGGGTAGTAAACTGGAAGATGCCTATGCATAACAGTGCTACGGCAGCGGCTCCGCTGAGCCAGTAGAGAGAACGGCGGCGGAAAGATGAACGGATCGTCTCCTTCTTCGGCGTATACCAGGCATCTATCTGCTGCTCCAACCGTTCGGAAAGTCCTTCCGGTAACGTTTGATCCTCCCGGAGGATCCTTGTTGATTAATTCATCTATCTGTTTATCGTTCATATTCGTATAATTTTTCAAATTGTTCCCTGATTACTTTTCGTGCCCGGGAAAGTAGCACACGTACATTTACGGCATTCAGGCCGGTTATCTGTTCTATTTCATCCATCGAGCAATCGTCGATTCCCCGGAGACGGAGTACCTGCCGCTGGTTTCGGGTAAACGGTTGATCAGCTGCCGGATTTGTTGTTCCTTGTCTTTCGTTTCCAGTTCCTTTTCCGGTGAAGAATCGGTTGCCAGCGTAAATACACTTTCTATTTCTTCTTCCCGCCGGTTGGCACGTGGGGAACGGAGGAAATCGAGAGAGAGGTTCTTGACCAGGGTCACACAGAAGGCTTCGGGATTCTATATGTCGGGCAGTTCGTCCCGTTTGTTCCATAATTTGAAGTAAGCATCCTGAAGGATATCTTCTGCATCGGCTTTATTCTCAACAAGTGCGTAGGCGATCCGGAAAAGCTTGGGGTGGAAGGAGAGGAACTTTCGTTTGAAGTTCTCAGCATCCATTCCCATGATCTTTCATCACTTTTTCTATGTCGGATGGTTTGATCTTACCTTTGATGCGTACCAGGGCATTGCTGTTGCCGGTTGTGAGGACTACCATTTCGCGGATCATGTCTTTTCGATACGTACCATGACCTTTGTGCGACTGCCTTTTTCGTTGAGGTGACCATTGTCTCGAAGTCGGGGTCTTTCAGTTCCTTGATCGCTTTTTCGAAACGTTGTTTTACATCGCTGTTACAACTGCCGAACTCGAGGACTTCGATGCCGTTTACGCCCATTGTTTCGGTGAACAGGCTGGCAAGTTTCATAGTGATATTGCCTATTTTGACATGGTTGATCTGTTCTATTTTGGAGAACCGTTGAACAATTGGTTCATTGTCTGGCTGTTTCCTGCCTGGCAGATCAAGATCAGCGCCAGGATAACAAAGTATCGTTTCATCTTTCTATTGTATTAAATGATTACTAATTTGTTTGTTTCCGCCTTCCTCGTGCGCACTTCGGAGAGGCTTCATAAGATAGACGGGAACAAAGAATAAGTTGTTACAAAGAAAGGGAAAAATTATCTTTATCTTTGCTTTCCGCTATTTCAACGAAATAGACGCTCGAACAGATCAGTGCGATGGCGATCATCTGATACCAGCTGAAACTATGCCCGATGGAAAGGGAGACGATGGTGGCAACAATCAATATAATGTAGCCGTAGAGGGCAACCAGCGTAGTACTCAGATATTTCAAGCCTATCGGAATGAGTAGATAACTGATTGTGGTGGGAAAGATAAGGACAAACATCAGGACAAGGAAAGGCGTCCATTCGAAATGACTGAACAGATGGCCGTCGAAACCGGTAAAAGCCATCACGATCAGAGAGGAAACAGCTGCTCCGAGAAAACTATAGCGTAACATATTGAGCGAACTGACTTTTCCCAATACTACATTGCTTACGATCAGATAAGCAGCATAGGCTATAGAACTGATCAAACAGAGCATATTACCCGTAAAAGCATCGGAAGCCAAATCGTCGCTTTTCTGCGTCAGGATACAGAGTAGTGCGCCGCCCAAGCCGATCGCGATACCGATTATCTTCATTGCCGTAATACGTTCCCGTAGGAAAATGACGGAAAGGATGAATACCCAAATCGGTTGCAGGCTGCTGAACAGCGAACTGGAGACCGGTGTTGTTTTGCTGACTCCAAGCAAATAAAAGAACATGAAACCATATAATCCGATCGCTCCCAGCAGGAACAGGGTTATCTTCTCCCGCCGGGTTGTTTCTCTTGTTTCCAGAATATACTGATGATCCAGAACACAATGGCAGCGAATACACAACGAAACATAACTCCTGTCAGCGGAGCAATCCATAAGGGTAGGAGATATTTGAGGGCATTCGCATTCAAACCGCTGAAGGTTTTGGATACGATCATACTTAGGTTGGCTTCTGTCTTTTTATTCTTCATATTATTGGCGTTTTAATGATTAAAAATCGGATGTAAAGGCTTCTTAGGCCTAGGAAATGGCATTTGAATGGTGAAAGTGGCTTCCCGAGGCCTCGGAAACCGGTTTTCAACGTTGAAAGTGACTTCCTGAGGTCTCGGAAATGACTTTTCAATAGTGAAAGTGGCTTTCTTAGGCCTAGGAAACCGACTTTAAACGTTGAAAAGTCGTTTCTGCTTTTCCGGAAGTCAACTTCACCATGTAAATGCCATTTCCGGAAATGTTGAAGCCGTTACATCATCTAAAACTTATCGTTAAACAGGAACGAATCCTGTTTGATATAAGCCCAAACAGCAGCAGTCAGTGCAATGATCATATTGAATATGAAAGCGAACTGTTGTGTTTCTATGTGGAGCATATCTTTGAATACATTGATGATAAACGGGCATAACAGGATGGCCAGGTAATTCATTGCCATCACGAAAGCCAGTGCCAGTGTTACTTTCGATGGAATAGCCGTGCGGGTCGTCTTGTCGTAAGCGATTGGCTGGATAACGCCATAGGCAAATCCGGTAAAGATACAGCCTAAGCCGATCAGCCATTCCGTTCTTGAAATCAGGATCAGTAGCATACCCAGAGCGATCGAGAGCAAACAATAGAATTTCGTCTTTTTGCCCAGGAGGTCGACGATCTGGTTCAAGATAAATCCCGGAGCCATGATAGCCAGGAAAAACAGCGAGATCATTACCGAATTACCGCTGGTGAAATGGTATTCTTTCATCATGAAGGGCAGGTTGAAGCTGACTATGATGACCAAATAAGTCGCCAGCCCGTAGAACCCCATGATCTGCATCAGGTGTTTAACCTGTATGCCCAGTTTTCCGAATGTGGGATCAGCAGTAATAGTTTTGTTTTTCTCCGAAACTGTTGCATGAACGGGTAGGGGATCGATATTCTTTCAGATAGAACGACAGCACGATCGAGATCAACGGAAATAGATAAACCAGGAACGGCAGATGCCAGTTCACCTCCGCCAAATAACCGGTCAGGATGGTTGCCGGACCAGTGTAACGTTGGTGATGGCGGAACTCAGACCGAACTGCTTTGTCCGGTATGCCCTGACGAAAACCGTGAAATTAAGCCGGTCGACAGCGAACAATCAGTCCTGAACCGATGCCCAGCAGGGCGTTTACTGCAATCAGCTGCCACATCTTGTTGAGCAGATGATACAATACTCCGCTGACGGCGAAGATGCTCAACCCGATTTGTAACAACCAGATGTTGTTGACCTTTTTCTGTCAGCTTCCCCGATAATATAATAAAGGTATAATCAGCAGCGAAGGCAGAGATGATAACATTTGTATATATCCGCCGGACAATCCCGGCAGATCAGCGCCGAAATCGACCATATACCTATTAATGTAATAGGTATCGTCCCTGTCCGGTTTTATTCTCATAATTAAATAGCTGTTTTATAAGACAAAACAATTCTTATGGCTGAATGTTCATTTTAACAGAATTGTCATCTGCGTGCCATTAACGAACTTATTACTGTTTTCTCTCATTTTAAATAACATTGTTTTAATAAACCCCAAATATTCCCTCATTAACCAAAATCGAAGAACAATTCTTTTCAGAGGCTGTTTTTGCACTACAAATCGACGCACGAATGTCTGTTGCGCCAATTCTTAATAATTTAAAACAAAAAGACATGAAAGATTCAAGTTTTAGAGAAGGTGATGCCAAAACCGCGATTTTTGGCTCGAATGCAATGTTGCATCCCGCTCCAGTAGATGTAATCCCTGATGGTCCACCACTCGGAGATTGCTTATCAGATGGTAAAAGACGAAACTTTCGCCCAGACACAACCCCGTCTGAACCTGGCTACATTCGTTACCACCTGGATGGATGATTATGCAACAAAGTTGATGAACGAAGCAATCAACATCAACTATATCGACGAAACTGAGTATCCGCGTATTGCTGTGATGAATGCTAAATGTATCAACATCATGGCTAACCTGTGGAACAGCCCCGAACAGGCACAGTGGAAAGCCGGACCTTGGCTATCGGTTCTTCCGAAGCATGTATGTTGGGTGTTGCCGCCTGGTTGCGTTGGCGCGAAAGAAGAATAGCACAGGGCAAACCGACCGACAAACCTAACTTCGTTATCTCTGCCGGATTCCAGGTAGTATGGGAAAATTCGCCCAGCTGTGGCAGATCGAAATGCGCCAGGTGCCATTGACACAAGAACATATCACACTCGACCCGCAGGAAGCCCTGAAGTATTGTGATGAAAACACCATCTGTATCGTCCCCATCCAGGGTGTTACCTGGACAGGTCTGAACGACGATGTGGAAGCCTTGGACGCAGCACTCGACGCATACAATGCAAAGACAGGTTACGACATTCCTATCCATGTGGATGCCGCTTCCGGTGGTTTCATCCTGCCGTTCCTGAAACCGGAACTGAAATGGGACTTCCGCCTGAAATGGGTACTTTCCATCAGTACTTCCGGCCATAAATTCGGCCTGGTATATCCGGGTCTGGGTTGGGTTGTCTGGAAAGATAAAAAATACCTGCCGGGCTCCATGTCTTTCAGTGTAAATTATTTAGGTGCAAACATCACTCAGGTCGGTTTGAATTTCTCCCGTCCTGCCGCTCAGATTCTGGGACAATACTATCAGTTCATCCGTCTCGGATTCCAGGGTTACAAGGAAGTACAGCAGAACAGTATGGCTGTAGCCGACTACCTGCATGCTGAAATCGGCAAGATGGCTCCGTTCCAGAACTACAGCAAAGATGTTGTGAACCCATTGTTCATCTGGTATCTGAAACCGGATTATGCTAAATCAGCTAAATGGACACTTTACGATTTGCAAGATAAATTGAAACAAAGCGGTTGGATGGTTCCGGCTTATACATTGCCTGAAAATCTCGAAAACTGGGTAGTTATGCGTATCGTTGTCCGTCAGGGCTTCAGCCGCGACATGGCAGACCAGTTGCTGGGCGACATCAGCAATGCGATCACCGACCTGGAAAAACTGGAATATCCGACTCCGACCCGTATCGCACAGGACAGACAACAGGCTGTCTTGGCTTCATGGATAAAAAAGATTTCCGTTTCACAAATAAAGAAGTGCCAGAAGCCTATGAAATGTTCAAGACGAACACAGGCGGTAAGAATGCCGATTACATTCCTTATCTGGCGAATATAGATAAGAACTTGTTCGGTATCAGTATCTGTCTGATGGACGGGACACTCATCCAGTTGGGCGATTCCGAATACCGTTTCGGTATAGAATCCGTCTCAAAGGTACATACCGCCGTGTTGGCATTGCGCCAGTACGGTGCACAGAAATTGTTGGAAATGATTGGTGCCGATGCAACCGGACTGCCTTTCAACTCCATCATGGCTATCCTGCTGGAGAAAGACCATCCGTCTACTCCGTTGGTCAATGCCGGTGCAATCACCGCCTGTAGTATGGTTCAGCCGATAGGCGACTCGGCTAAGAAATGGGACGCCATCGTTGCGAATATTACCGACCTGTGCGGCAGTGCGCCTCAGCTGATCGACGAATTGTACAAATCGGAATCGGCTACTAATTTCAACAACCGCTCCATTGCCTGGTTATTGAAGAACTACAACCGTATCTACGATGACCCGGATATGTCGCTCGACCTGTATACCCGTCAGTGTTCGCTGGGAATCACAGCTGCCCAATTGTCTGTCTGCGGAGCAACGATTGCCAACGACGGCCTGAACCCGATATCCAAAAAGCAGATATTCGACGGTTCATTGTCACCGAAGATTACTTCGCTGATTGCCACCGTTGGTTTCTACGAACATACCGGCGACTGGTTGTACACCTCCGGTATCCCTGCAAAACAGGTGTAGGCGGTGGTGTGATGGGGTGATGCCCGGCCTGTTCGGTATCTCAGCCTTTGCCCCCAATTGACAGCGCGGGTAATTCTGTAAAAGCACAATTGGCCATCAAATATATAATGAATAAACTGGGTCTGTCCATTTTCAATGGCGACCGGGTAACAATAACTGAATAACAAACAGTTTATTCTTTTAATTGGCAAGCCTCTTCGTCCCTCGTTCAGAGGGCGGGAGGCTGTTTGGTTATTGTTTAGGTTTAACAAATCCTATTGGGTTACGAGGCTTATTAAATAGCTTCTTCTGTATTTGCAACTCAGCCAATGTTTTATTTATTAATTCCAGTTGTATACGGGTATCTTCGTTAATGTCGTTGTAATCGGTAAAGACATCTTCTATATATTCCTTCAACTGTCTGACGTCGTTTTGTAACTCCTGCAACTCATCCTTTGGAGGAGTGAATGCAATATGACGAATTGCTATAAAAGCACGCATGATACTCATGTTTATTTGTATAGCCGTTTTAGAGTTAAGAACGCTACTGAGCATTGCAACTCCCAATTCTGTAAAAGCATATGGATTTCGTCTAACACCCATCTTTATGGAATTGGTGGTCACAATTTGTGACTTCCAATTTTGAGTTTCTTCGTTGGTTAATTGAAACATGAAGTCTTCGGGGAAGCGGTCTGGATTACGTTTTACTGCTTGATTTAGAGCTTTGTCAACACTCCATACATTTCAGCTAAATCACGATCCAGCATGACTTTTGTCATCTGATCTCGTATATCTTACTCTGTATCACCAATAATTCATCTTTGTCTTTCATAATTAATCTGTTTTGATTGTTAATATGGAAACAAAGGTATTAAAAGCAATTGATATGTTATAGAAGTTGATTCTCTTTTTAATAATTAGCTCTCAGTATTCTCATTTATGCAAGTATGTATTTATTATTATGCTTATGACAACAACCTTCTTCACCTACGCCGATGCGTTGGTGAAACGTAAACGCAAGGCGGGCAAATATTCGACCGCCGATCTTTACCGCGCTTCCTCCAACTGGTTGCTGCGGTTTTGGGGTACCGACGAACTTTCGTTTGACGCGATAACCCCTGGTATGATAGACCGGTTCTATGACTGGCTTCTGGCACTGGGACATCTGAAAACAAATTCGGTGAACAGTTACCTCAGTAGTTTCCGGGCCATCTATCACACTGCTGTCCGTGAGGAACTGGCGCCGGCCGACCGCCTCTCGCCTTTTGCACACCTCAACCTGCGACAGGAGGAAACAGCTAAACGCGCCCTCCGTATTCAGACAATGGAAGAGATTGCCCGGATGGACCTCTCTGCCGAGCCGGAATTGCAGGCAGCGAAGGACTTCGCTCTTTCTCCTTCCTTGCCTGCGGTATGCCGTTCATCGATTTGGCGCATCTTACCCGCGACAATATCGTCGATAATGAACTGGTCTACAACCGTTGCAAGACGGAATCCTGGTGCGTGTCGGTATTACTCCCGGCATGCAACGGCTATTCGATAAATATGCATTGTCCGACAGCCGCTATCTTTTCCTGTTTTGCCCGAAAAGGCGGAAGGCGAACGGTTACATGAGGCCTATAAACAGGCTCTGCACCATTACAACGGTTGTCTGGTGGAGATTGGATCGCGCCTTTCCGTCCCGGTCTGCCTCACCTCGTACGTCTTTCGGCATACCTGGGCGACGGCAGCTTTGTACAACGACACGCCGGTAGCCATCATTAGCCAGGCACTCGGACATACATCGGAGCGGACGACACGTCACTATCTGGCTGCACTCGACCAGTCGAGACTCAATTCTGCCAATGAGATTATTACAAAAGGATTGATGTCCTGGTAGGAGTGAGGGTGTAACCTTATTTGTGAAATAAGGTATTTTGTCCCATTTTATACAAGCTGTGAAAACAAAGTTTATACTAGTGTAGGAACGGGGCAAATATAGGATTTTATTTAAACAAGGACAAACTTCTCTGCTTATAATTAAGTGGGTGGGGTTTTTTACGTAAAAGGTGACATTCATACGTTTTCATGAGATATGGACATAGGGGGCGGAGGTATCTTTTCCCTCTTGAGAGGGCAGGTGTGTTAATACTCTAAATAAAGACTATCCAGATAGAAAATCACAGATAAAACAGTAAAATATCCGCGTTAATCTATGTAGTTCGTGCTTTAGTACAGCAATTTACACACCCCCTACCCCCTCTCGAGAGGGGAGGAAGTTACTCTCTGTTATGATAATCATAAGATAAACTGATACCTTATTTCACAAATAAGGTTACGGATCACACAGGTAACGCCTTGTCCAACCAACAGGCTTAATTATTTATTATTATGGCTGAAAAAATCATTTTGACTGCCGATCTTTACGACAATGCCGTCACGGAGCGAAAAGGCGATTACACAGCGAAGCCCCGTATTACAGGAACAGTGCGAAACCATCAGATTGCCGAACGCATCCTGGCAAGAGGTTCTGAATTGCGATTGGATACAATCGAGTATATCCTGGGCATGGGCGATCAGGAAAAGGTAACCGCTATTGCCGAAGGTAAAAGCGTTGTTGACGGTGTAGGCCAGTACATGGCGACACTCACATCCTTTCGAAGGCGAAAAAGCAGCTTTCGACCCTGCTAAAACAAACTCACTGCCAGTTATGTACCCGGTAAATTACTGCGTGACACATTGAAAAACGTAGTGGTTGAAACCCGCCCTGCTGTCACGGGCCATCATCAATTCAATTACCGATTCTACCACCGGCGAAATGAATACTCAACTCACTTCTGCCGCCCCTGCCGTTATCAGTGGCTCTAATATCAAAGTGGCAGGCGACGATGCCAGCATAGGTATTTTCTTTACAAAAACAGGCGGTACTGCACAGAAATGTCCGTTGCTAGTTCATAACAATCCTTCTGAATTGACTGTCATGATGCCAACCCTCGAAGATGGCGAATACACGTTGAGTATCGTTACCCAATCGGCTGCGGGTAATAAACTTGTAAAAGAACCGCGCACTTATCTCTTCCCTGTATTACTTTACGTAGGTAACAAACCGAGTGGTGGAGGCGGAGACCGTCCTGAAATCGAGTAATACTATCTGACCAACGTTGGTTAGACCGACTAACCAATGGCAGAGACACTATCTAACTGGAGGCAGTTAGGGCTTCTAACCAACGTTGGTTAGGCTATGCGCCTAAAATATGTTAAATGAGATAAAGTGCTTAAACTCTAATATTACCTATTTGCACATGAAAGATTAATACAAGCCAATCTAAACGAACCTCCTTTCTGATTTGGCTGATGTTTTTGGGAGGTGTTTTAATATCGATGCCTGTAAAGCTCAAAGTACAGTAAGCGAATTACAACAATTGATCAATGATGTTCCGGCTAACGGAACGAAAGTTCTCGATTTGGGTGGGAAAACCTATCAGCAGGCCGATCTGTTGGAAATTACCGGAGGAAGGAATATTACTTTAAAAATGGTACGCTTTTAAGAAATAACTTTTATTCTCCCGGAACATTTGTGCATGTGATGGATAGTTATTTGACGTTAGAGTCTGTTGTTGTAGATGGCAACGAAAAATAAGGATACAAGAGATTATCTCATTTCTTTGATAAGTTCGGAATTAACGGTTAAAGCAGGGACTATAATAAAGAATAATGATATTATAGGTAAAGTAACAGCCGGAGGTGTTAAGGTAGACGGAAGTTCTTCTTTTGTTATGACAGGAGGAGAAATATATGGCTGTTATGATTATGACATGGGTCAGGTCTATGTTGCTAAAGGAGGACAATTCACAATGACTGGTGGTACTATTCGTTCTGTTTGTACTGAAGGTAATGCTACTATAGGAGGTTCTGCCAAGATTACATCTTACTTTAGACTAAATGGAGTATCATCTGATGCTTTCTTCTGCCTTGGAAAATGTAATTCCTATTTGGAGAATATTGGCAAAAGAAGGTGCCATTGCCGTGACAGCTGCGGCTGGATACACTTTGACAACTGCTGATGTTGCAAAATTCAAGGATTATCAAAATACTTGGTCTTTTGATCTAAAAGATGGTAATATTATATGTACCAAACAGTCTTCCACTGTGAACAGCGAAGACGAACTACAGAAGAGAATAGATGCAGCTCAATAGGTAGCATAGGGTCTCCTACCTCTATATCCATTGGAAATGTGGAAATCACGAAAGGTATCACAATTAACGGTAAATATATCACTTTAACAGGTGGAAATATTATAGGAAACATCAATGACGCATGGATTAGTTTAGAAGGAGGAGGACTTAATATAGATCAAATCAAAATAACCAATAAAGGATCATACGGTGGTTTACCCATTTATGTAGATGGAGGACGGTTGATAATAAATAATTCATTAATAGACGGAGGCGAGGGTGGAGGAATCAGTGCGGGTTTCCAACCTGGATCTATAGAAATCAATCAGGGTACAATTAGGGGAGCTATAGTAAATTTAAATTCCTCTATAACCTTTAATAGCGGAAGTGCCACAGCTATACTTAGTACGATCCCGGTTAGATTGAGCGGTAGTGTACAAATTTCTGACGAAATTTCGTGTCAAGTTATATTGACAAGCGCTCCTCAATATAAACTTAAATTTAGCTTAACCCAAGGTAATATAGTAGCGAGCGGAGGAGACGGATTTGTGTTGGCAGAAAGATATCTTTCAATGTTTGAGAGTATTGATACCGATTACAAGATGGTGTGGAAAAACAATCAGATTCTTTATTAAAAGATAGGCGGAGGAACCTCCTCTGTAATTGAGACGGAAGACGACCTGCAAAAGCCCTTGATGCTGCATCCCCGGGAACAGTATCTACCCCGACAATTATCCCCATCAAAAATGTGACATTGACAAAGCCTCTTACTATTGATGGCAAATATATAACCTTCAATGGAGGAAGCCTGATATCATCTAACAGTTCTGCCAAGATCAACATAAAAAAGGCGGACTTATTCTCGATAATATTGCAGTATCTGCCGGATGGAGCAGTTCCGGTAAATTCATTACAGTGTCCAGCAATGGAACGCTGGTAATCCGTTCGACAGCTACCATCAGCAGTAACTCCAAAGACTTGAATTTGATTTATATAGAAGCAGGAAGCACGTTGAGAAACGAGGGGATTATCACCGGATGCATATCGAGCGGGGGCATACTCTATTTGACAAATGGAACGGTTCATGGCCAGGTAAGTTCCTCCGGTCTGTTTTACTTGTCAGGACAGTTAAAATAGACACCGGAGTTTATCTTTCAGGAAGTGCCTTGATAACGATGACCAGTGCCCCAAATATCTATTGAAAATATTAACCGACGGTGAATCATCAACTGTCATAGTTAAAGGAGGAAGTGGGTTTGTTCTTTCTCAGTCCTATTTTGATAAGTTTGTATGTGTAACAGAAAACTGGCAGTTTATCTGGAGTAACAACCAAATTTTAGTAGTAAAAATACAAAGTACGAATTATAAAGTAACCTGGAATATACTCTCCGGTGTAACAGTCAAACCGGAAAGCGGATATAATGCAACATCTATTGTAAAGGAAGTGATTTCAAGTTTACAATCGTCTTTCCTTCCGATAAAAGTGATTGTAAAGCAAGGTTCTATTGTGATAACTCCTGATGTAAATGGGGTTTATACGCTCTACAATATTCAGGCAGATATATTATTAACGATAACGTTGGTGGATAAAATCAGATATACGGTAACTCTTCCCTCTCAAACCGGCTTTGAGATTAAAGCTGTTGAAGGATATGACGCATCATCTGTAATGGAAGGTGCTGATTTCAAATTCAGCATCAAACCTAAAACCGGGTATGAACAGAACGTTGTAAGAGTGTTTGTCAATAATGCGCTTATAACAGCCGGCAGCGGATCGGTATATACCATTATAAATGTACAGGCCAATCTGATTGTGAAAATAGAAGTGACTCCGCCAACCATTGAAGAACTGTTCTATATTGTTTGGAATGCAGAAGAAGGAGCAACACTGATTCCGGAATCCGGTTATGATAAGAATAAGGTAAAACCGGAGAGAAGACTTTAAATTCCACATTGTATCAGATGCTTTACATAAAGGTTGGGAGATACAGGTACGGGTTAACGGTGTTCTTCTTTCTCCTGATATCTGGGGTATATATACCCTGTCAAACATTCGCTCGGACAAAAATATTGTGATTACTTTATCTGAAGTATTTAGCGTAACGTTCGTTAAACCGAAGGAAGATGTAAAAATGATAGCTGAGACGGGCTATAATCCGGATAGGGTGCTGGTCGGAAATAACTTTAAGTTCCGATTGGAAAGCAGGTATAAAACCGACCAGTTACAGGTCAGGGCCAATGGAGAATTATTGATGCCCATAAATTCTGTATATACTATTTACGATATACATGAAAATAAGACTATAACTGTAATTGTCAATACTTCTGTCGGCAATGAAGATATCCATTCTGCTGGGATAGAAATAGCAATAAGGGTTATAAACTCTGTATCAAACATCCTGAGATGAGAAATAAGCCTTTATATATCACTTCATTCAATGGAAGTATCGTTAAGACAAACTTGTTGAACGGAACCTATACCGAAATAGATGTTCCGGCTAAAGGCACATATATTATTTTCTTTGAAGGATTCAGTCAAAAGATTGTAATAAAATAGTAGAATAAAACACTCACTACAGGCATGGGTTTCTTTATGAGCCATGCCTGTTTTTGTATAGAACGTTAGTGATCGAAACAGCTTGTTTCCTACGATGTTATTTTTCCCCTTCCGCAGGTTTCGATGCCGTCTGTTTTGCTGCTTCCGGTTGCGGCGTCTTATCTTCATTATATAATTCATTCTTCCGTTTATTCGCGTTCTGTACGAGACTGGTTACATAAACGGTAAAGATCGGGAACATCATCATTCCCAGTGCAGCCAGCAGAACCGATAGTATCCGCCCTGTCGGTGTGACGGCGTAAATATTTGAGCCAACTGTCGTAACGTCCATAAAGGCCACCAAAGAGCATCATCATAGCCGGTGACCTGCGGATTTACCTTATGTTCGATCACGAAGAATATCAGGCTGTAGAAATAAACCGTTGCCAGCAACATGGTCAGGTAGGATACGAATAGTCCTGAAGCCTTGTTTGAAGATAGCCATCCTACTACGATAGCCAGTGCATATCCGCTGCGTGCCAACGGATAAAACGCAGGAAATAGGTGATTTCCGGGAGAATTCAATTCCGTAATAACTGATAATATTAAGATAAGGAATAGATACGATTAAGAAAATAAAGTGGGTTTGCAGATAATATAATTTACGTTTTGATAAGAAAACTCCAAAACGAAATCGGCAATAAAGAACATGCAGATCCAGAACTGTATCTTCAGATAGGAACCCTGTGTCATGAAAGGGATGTTCTTAAATGTATCGACTGAGATGACTACAATAAGGAAAAGGAGAGTAGCAAAATGATAACATGCAAGACTCCGTATATTCCTCTTTTCTCGTAAATAATGTCATTGAAAGCAGACTTCATTGCGTTTAATTATTAGGCGTTTAGATAGAAATATTTTAGGTTATCTAACAAAGGATACCGTGATTTTGTTTTTAACACTATTCTGTTAATTAACCTAGTTTGACATCTTGTTGACAAACTAACACAATAACGATTTGTTTTACTGACATATTTAAAGCGAAACTAAACAATACAAAATTCACATTTAAACAGTAAAATTCATGGCAAATGTAGGAAAAGCAGTAAAACTTGGAGTTTTACTCTTGCAATTATGAATGTTACGGCGGTAGTGTCTCTCCGCGGACTACCTGCCGAGGCTGTATACGGATTAAGTTCAGCCTTTTATTACTTATTCGCGGCAATCGTATTTTTGATCCCTACGTCGCTGGTGGCAGCCGAGTTGGCAGCTATGTTCCAGGATAAACAAGGTGGGGTTTTCCGATGGTGGGGAAGCCTACGGGAAAAATGGGGTTTCTGGCTATCTGGGTACAATGGATTGAAAGTACGATCTGGTATCCTACCGTGTTGACCTTCGGTGCTGTTTCCATCGCCTTTATCGGGATGAATGATGCGCATGATATGACACTGGCTTCAAACAAAATGTACACGCTGGCTGTGGTGCTGATCATTTACTGGCTGGCTACTTTTATTTCGTTGAAGGGGTTGAGTTGGGTTGGTAAGGTTGCTAAAGTGGGCGGTATTGTTGGTACGATCCTTCCGGCTGCCCTGTTGATTATCCTTGGAATCGTTTATCTGTCTATGGGTGGTCATTCAAACATGGACTTCCATGGTGATTTCTTCCCTGATTTCTCTAAGTTCGACAACCTGGTGCTGGCCTCCAGTATCTTCCTGTTTTATGCAGGTATGGAGATGGGAGGTATCCACGTAAAGGATGTGGAAAATCCCTCTAAGAACTATCCGAAAGCCGTATTTATCGGTGCCTTGATCACCGTTCTAATCTTCGTATTAGGTACTTTCTCTCTGGGTGTTATTATTCCTCAGAAAGATATCAACCTGACACAGAGTCTGCTGGTCGGTTTCGACAATTACTTTAAATTTATCCATGCTTCCTGGTTATCTCCGATCATTGCCGTAGCTTTGGCATTCGGTGTGCTGGCAGGTGTATTGACATGGGTTGCCGGTGTCAAAGGTATCTTTACCGTGGGTAAAGCAGGTTATCTGCCTCCTTTCTTCCAGAAAACAAATAAGATCGGTGTTCAGAAAAACATTCTGTTGGTACAGGGATGTGCGGTTACTTTATTGAGCCTGCTGTTCGTGGTAATGCCTTCCGTACAGAGTTTCTATCAGATTTTGTCACAGTTGACAGTGATCCTTTATCTGGTTATGTATCTGCTGATGTTCTCCGGTGCTATCGCATTGCGTTACCGGATGAAGAAGGCAAACCGTCCGTTCCGTATCGGTAAACATGGCAACGGATTGATGTGGTTTATCGGTGGTCTTGGTTTCTGTGGTTCGTTATTAGCTTTCATCTTGAGCTTTATTCCACCCAGTCAGATTTCTGTCGGTAGTAATACCGTCTGGTTTGCTGTATTGATTATCGGTGCCATTGTTGTTGTGGCTGCTCCATTCATTATCTATGCTTCTAAAAAGCATCATGGGTTGATCCGAATGCACATTTTGAGCCTTTCCATTGGGAAGAAGCTAAAGTACAGGCTCCTGTTGCCGGTGCAACAGCCACAACTCAGACTGCCAATACAAATAGCACAAATACAACTACGAATACAACTAAATCGAATAATACACAAGCATAATATATACTTATGTAATTTCTATTCTACGTACTAAAAAGAGGAGGGCGGAACCGTGATGGTCTCGCCCCTTTATTATACAGTGCGGGTCTCGGATTAACGGACTATTTCGATGGATGCAGTACCCAACAGTCCGGCTTTCGTACTACCCCGGTACATGGTCGGGACAGACAGGTAATAGTTGGCTGCGGTATTGTAAAGCAATATCTCGATCTGGTTATCTCCTTCCTTTATGTATTCCGTGATGTCGAAACGCCAGGGCGGGGTGAGCTTCAGTCCGGCTTTCTGCTTGTTTACCCAGACTTCGGCTGTGGAGACCACTTGTCCCAGGTTCAGATATACTTTATCTCCGTTATTCTTTTCCAAATGAATGTTTTTCCGGTACCAGGCACCGCCGGAGTAAGTGGAAAGACCCTCTATCTGTGTCAGTCTCCTGCGGAAATGAGACCGTCCCCGCAGGTTTGTTTAATCGGGCCGTCGATAGCGGCGCCTCCGGCATTTCCCCAGGGTTCTTTTATGGATATGGCTACGGTTGATATCCGTTTGGACGGATTGGTCATTACGGCTTCATATCGGATCAGGCCGTCCGGACGTTTCTCTTTACGCTTAGATTGCATAAGGCACCGTTTACCCAGATTTTGGTCTCACCGAAGGCCGAAAACTCGAGTTTCTTCAGTCCGGGAGCAGAGGTGAAGCGGTATTGGCCGTAAGTAGGCTCTTCGGTTTTGTTTATATCGAATGGCAAAGGGATAAGTCCCCGAAATTCGTAGCGAGAGGTTTTCTGCGGTAACTTCTTTCAGTATACGAGGGGTATCTCCGGCTTTACGCACCACACAGAAGTTACCCCGAATGTATCGTAATGGAGAACGATTTCATTGGTTCCTCGGTTAAGAGTGACGGTAGAAGTGGAGGGCTGACTGTTTTACCATTGATGTAGATATCGGCAGGTTTTAGTTCTCCGAATATCAGTTGGTAATTACCCGTTTCGGGAGCCAAAACGTTTGAATAGAGGTAATAGTTTTATTTCCGTTAGGATCTTCTACGCGGACTGTTTCTCTGAACTCTTTTCGAGTTTACCCATACGGATAAATTCATCGTGAACAGTGGCTTTCAATCCATGCCATCCCTGATGACCGTAATCGTTCTCAACACCCCAGCGCCATGAAAATTCATAAGGCTTCCAGGTATATTCTTTATTATCGATTTGAACCCTGTTGCTTTGATAGGGAAGATGGGTGAGAAGTTCTTTCTCAGATAATTCAGGAGTGGCTTCCAGTATCATAAACTTGGTTCCGTAGGTGAAAGTCTGGCTTTTCCATCCTGAATCGTCGAAGGAGGGCGATTGCCAGTCCGCTGTTTCGGAAGAGGCCTGGTTGTATCTGGCTTTATAGATATAAGCACCCAGCAGTTCATCGGTTGCAGGCCAGTGGAAGTCTCCGAATTTATTATTTAAAGAAGGTTTGAGGTCGAATGACCATTCACCGTCGAGTAATATGGTTTTGGAGACGCTCGTTTGAGGTACTTCTGCAATTATAGCCTTTTTGGCCGGATCGAAGACGAATAGATGGAGGTCTTGTTTTCCATCGGCATTTGGATGATAGTTCCTTTGTCTGTTGTTTTGAGGCGGTAATTTCTTTTGTTTTACCTGTCCAGGGATCCCATAATTCGATTCCTCCGGTGGCGTGGAAAAGCATTCGGTACCGGAAGGAATATTGTATACGGCATACAAGTCCTTATTTCCGAGTTTACGGTGCATGATGTATGGCATATCTTTTGCGGTTGCTGCGACAGGATGCGGAAGTCGCGGGTAAGGTTTGTGTCGAGAATGTCGAGTACTTCTTGGTTCTCCTTGGCTACAAACGTGTTCTTGCTGTCCCGAACAGTTTGTTTAGTAACGAACGTACTTCGATCGTTCAACTTTCTTTTCCGTTGCTTCAGGTAGTTCTCCAGGTTGATGACTATCCCGCCATTCTGTTTGAACTGCAAGGCTTTTTCAATGAAGAATGACGGATTGCTTTCATGGACGGGATGATCAATACTTTGAATTCTTCGCCGGAGATATGGATTTTACTGTTTTATACTGGCTTTTGCAAGCGATTCATAATCCATAAAGTCGAAATCGACACCTTCCCGATATAGATATTCTCCCAGGCTGAATGCTTTTTGTACAGCTGTCTGGTCGTAGCCGGCTACAACTGATTCAACCGGATACAGGATAGCGACATCGGCCCGGTGGTATCCCTGGGAGAGAATGTAGCTGAGACGTTCGGTACATTCCAGGAACCATTCCATTCTTCCCAGTAAGGCATGTGGGTATGATTACATGGAGGCGCCCATTCCCACCAGCCGCCCATCGTACTGTAGTAGAAACCATGCAGGCTGAGCAGGTTTTGCCCCATCACGAAGTTGGCAAAGGTGGCATCGGTCAGATTGGCTGTATTGGTATCCCAGTTACTGCTGTGGAAACCTTCCAGCCATACCCTTGGACGTTTGTAAAGGTGGGCGATGGAGGAGGCTACTTTGTTCTTTATAATGTCTTTTCCCAGGTTTGGCTGGTCGCAACCCGGTGCCTGGTTCCATCGCTGGGTACGGAAATAATCGCCGAATTCGCTGACATCTTTCCCGTCCGCCATGGTCGCAACCGTAGATCAGGTTACGGTCTTCGTGCCATTGGTATACCGGAATAAAGAAGTTTTCTTCGCTCAGTGAAACCATGACATCGTTGTAGTCAAGCCGTATTTTAGGTGTGATCGGACCGATATGGGTGAACAGGGCGGTAAGATAAGGAACGATATCGTATCCCTTTTGCGTTTCCGGAATTCGTCTCTGAAGATTGAATTCATATATAACCATGCAGATTGAAGTTCAGCTCATCGGAGAAGAAGAAGTTCAGTCCTCCTTTGGATTGTTCCGGGAACCGGTCTTCAAACCGCTGGAAGAAGTGTTTGACATAACTTTTTCCGGAAAGAGGGTGCATCGGGTCGAGCGAAGGTTTTTTAGCTACGCTGTATACCTGGGTGACGATCCAGTTTTCCGCGGGTGATTGACATTCTATTTTGTTGCCTTTTAGATTTCGGACAGGTCTATGCCTGAGTTTTCGATGATTTTCCCATCTGTTCCCAATTGGTAGGCGTAGAGGGAGAGTAACTGGTTGTGGCATGTTTTTGCATACTTATCCTGGATCGTATCGCTTTCGAATTTAAGTTCGGCTCCTGTCAGTCCGGGATTTTCATTGAGGGCGTCGTCTACATAGGAACCTTGTCCCACTCCTAAAGTATAATCGCTGAGGCTGACGGTCATATTCCGTTTCTTTGCTTCCTCCATGAACCATCCGAACACAGGTCCCACCATTCTTCTGTGAACAGGGCCGGTTTGAAGGAAAAGTCAGTCCATAGCTGACGCCTCCTTTGTCCGAATGGGCATAATTTTACCTGTAGGCTGGTTACTTTTAGCTGCCATCTGATCCAGATGATAGGTAAGATGTTCTTTGGTTAGTGTATCTCCCATCCACCAGTAAAAGGTACTTCACCATACCCTTTGGGT
>SCPP01000336.1_pt1 | contig 30557 bp, 43 predicted proteins | sample 6106811 | NCBI WGS metagenome assembly SCPP01 (sample SAMN10720449, study PRJNA508395) | human gut metagenome | isolation source: Participant 2 stool, 15 month | host: Homo sapiens | collected 2018
GCAAATGTGTTGGATGCGGTCAATGCTCAAAGGCATGTAAGATGGATGTGGATGTGTAAGACACCGGATCACCCAGTGCATACGCTGCGGTGCCTGCATAAAGGCGTCCGAAGGACGCCATCTGCTACCGGTTTATGGGAAAAGCATGTCAAAAATGACAACAGATAGCTATTAAACATTTTACTATTATTTTTAAAGGAGAAATTACTCATGAAAAACAAATTATCATTTATTTCTATTTTACACTCTGTATAGCATTATCACTTACAGCATGTGGCGTAAAGCAATCTTCCACAACAGATTCTAAGAACACTTCAGACTGAAGCCGCACAGAAGCATCCGGCAAATCGATTCAAGACTTGATGATTTATATCAGCAGGAAAATCAGCTTTTGCAGATCACGCTGATGTGTGGAACAAGGCATTTGGCATGATGAACAAAAGTGACGCCGATCCAAACGGAAATTATGCTGATTATCTTGCCGATACCGTAGAATCAAACAAGAATTCATTCACAGACGATGAGCTAAAACACTTAATGAGGATATTGAAACCATACGAAAATCGAGGAACAGATAGCAGAGCTTGAAAACAAAAATACATCATCAGACGGTAACAAGAAGGACAGCTCTAAAGCCTCATCTGTATTCAGTGATTTTTCTGGTGAGGATTTTGATGGCAATAAGGTTGATGACAGCCTGTTTTCCGGTAATTCAGTAACAGTCGTCAATTTCTGGTTTACCGGCTGCAAACCATGTGTCGCTGAATTATCCAGCTTAACGAATTAAATGATGCTATCAAATCAATGGGCGGAGAAGTTGTTGGCATCAACATTGAGACCTTCGATGGCAATAAAACAGCTATCAAAGAGGCTGCCTCTGTTCTTGAAAGCCAGGGTGTCAAATATCGTAATCTGTCAATTGACTCCTCTAGTGCTGCCGGTAAATATGCCTTAGAAATCATGGCCTTTCCAACAACTATACTTGTTGACAGAAATGGCAATATTGTAGGCGAACCAATGCTCGGTGGAATTGATAACAAGGACAACTATGATGCCCTTATGAAGCAGATTCAGTCTGTAATTGATGCAGACAGCACAAATAAATAGAGGTCTACATATAAAAGCTCCTGTGCATTGCACAGAGAGCCTTTTTTTGAACATTACTATAACATCAATGCTGTTCCGCCCTGTTCATTAAAGGCGTTTATTGATAGCATTGCTGATATTCCTGAATTGTGCGAATTAAAGAAACTGTTAAAAAAGGCATTGGACAAAAATAAATGGGTTATTCATTACGGAATTTGATTGAATAACAACTTCCAGTTTGTGGAATTGCTTTTGAAAATAAGACATTGACTGAGTAAGCACTTTAGAGAAAAAAGGAGTAATAAAACAGGGACGTCAGGCTCCATCGGAACCTTGCATCCCTTATTATGAGAGTATGAAAAAATCTCTGTAAATAAGATTCTTCTATGATTAGAATGGCTAAAGGCTTATAAAATAGGCTTTTAGCCATTGCTTTATATATAACAGCGATTTCTGGATATGTCAAGAGCGGGCGGGGGGATCCGCCCGTCTTTACATACCTCTTTTTTGATTATTCCGGAAGCCTATTCTCATACATAATACTCAACTCCCCATAAACCTGCCCCCAATTTCGAATTGTACTGGTCCAGCGTTTCGTTGCTTCAAATGTCGCTAAATACAAGGCTTTCAGCAATGCTGTATCGCTCGGAAATACGCTTCTTTGGCGATTTAGCCTCCGATAGGTGGAATTTAAGGATTCAATGGCATTGGTTGTGTAAATGACCTTTCGAACAGCCGTTGAAAACTTGAAAATCGGCGAAATAGCATCCCAATTATCCCTCCAGCGTTTCATCGAGTTCGGATATTTAGGTGCCCATTTTTCTGTGACTGTATCGAGGGCTGCTAATGCCTTTCGTTCGTCGGATGCCTGATAAATGGTTTTTAAATCCGCTGCGAATGCTTTTCTATCCTTATCTGGAACATATTTAAGAGTATTCCGTACCTGATGAACAATGCATCTCTGATATTCTGTTTTAGGAAAAGCGGCTGCGATCGCCTCCTTAATCCCTGAAAGGCCATCCGCACAGATAATCAGGATGTCTTTTACGCCCCGGTTCTTCAGTTCATTTAAGACAGAAAGCCAAAATTTCGCACTTTCGTTCTCTCCAATAGTGATCGAAAGAACCTCTTTCTTCCCCTCAGTATTAATGCCAAGAATTACATAGGCAGCCAGTTTGCGAATAACTCCATTGTCTCGTACCGAATAGTGGATGGCATCGATGTAAACAACCGGATAGACCTCATCTAACGGGCGGTTCTGCCAGTCTTCAATCTGCGGTAGGATTTTGTCCGTCACGTCTGAAATGAAGCCCTCAGAAGCCTCAAATCCATAAATATCTTCCATTATTTCAGAGATTTGACGTGTTGTCATACCCTTCGCGTACATTGTAACAATCTTCTGATCAATATCAGAAATATCCTTTTGACGTTTTTTCACTACTTGCGGTTCAAAGGTTGATTTCCGATCCTGCGGCACTTCAATTTCCATAGAGCCATAACGGCTATTGACCTGCTTGCGTTTATAACCATTGCGGTAATCATTGTTGTCAGAGCGCTCTGATTTTTCATATCCGAGATGGTTATCCATTTCGGCTTCCATCATCTCTTTAATAGTGCCGCCCAGAAGATCTTTGAGTGCATCCTGGAGATCTTCTGCATTTTCAATGTCGTATTCTTCGAGGAGCTGGCGGATGATGTTCCTCTTTCCCTCTGTCATTTGTACTCTGTGAACCGGTTTCTTTTGTCTTGCCATAATAATAGGTCCTCCTAATGATATTTATTGTATCATAGAAGAACCTTTCATAGGTGTACAAAGGGAACATAATAAAAAACTTAATAATGGACTGCCAATCTTACACAAAGTACCGCCCAAACGAGACTACGGGCGGTATTTTTGTATCATGGCGGAGAAAGGAGGAACTTCCCACGGGGGCTTGACTGAAAAGTTGAGCCCTTTTTCATGCCAAAAAACAGGAGGTAAATGCTTATGGCAGATGATAAAACCACAAAAACGCCGGAACAGCCGGTAACGGATAGCGGGCCGGGCAAGGAAACGCCTCCCGCTCCCCCAAAAGAGCCGGGGAAGGTTTCCGTTTCCCCGAAGCCGGAAAAAAAGACGGAACCAGAGGTAAAGAACCCACAGGTTTCTGTCTATAACTTCGCTGAAATTATGAAGGAAAAGAAAGTCGAGGAACGGGCGGCAGCTCCCGGCGTGGAAAAGCCTGACCCGGCAAAAGCGGAGAAACCGGAAAAGCAGCCGGAGGCTCCGAAAAAAGCAGAGGAAAAACCCAAAGAGCCGGAACAGCCGAAGCGCCGGGGCCGTCCCCCGAAAGCAAATAAGGACAAGGCCGCAACCCCGAAGCCCGAAGCTCCCGCACAGAAACCGGAAAAGGCGGTCAAAAAGGAACCGGAGAAAAAAACGGCTCCAACGATACAGGCCGCTCCCGCTCCGAAAGGACCCGAAAAAGCCAAAGGATGCTCCACGCCGGGGCAAGGAGCAGATCGTCTATATCAAGCTGAACGAACTCCACGCCTTCAAGAACCATCCCTTTGAAGTCCGGGATGATGAAGAAATGCGGGCTATGGTGTCCAGCGTCAAGGACAAGGGCGTGACCCAGCCCGCTATCGTCCGTCCCCGTGAGGATGGCGGCTATGAGATCGTGTCCGGCCACCGCCGCCAGAAAGCCAGTGAGCTTGCCGGATATGCGGATATGCCCTGTATCGTCCGAAACCTGACAGATGATGAAGCCATCACACAGATGGTGGAGGACAATCTGAACCAGCGTGAAGAAATCCTCCCCAGTGAGCGGGCCAAAGCCTTGAAAATGCAGCTTGAAGCCATCAAGCACCAGGGCTCCCGCACTTCGGGCCAGATTGACCCGAAGGACGCAGGTAAACGCTCCAACGAGATCGTGGCCGAGCGGCAACAAGATGGCCGTCAAGCAGGTGCAGCGGTATATCCGTCTCAATGAGCTGGTTCCAGACCTGATGAAGCTGATGGATGAAAAAAAGCTGGGTTTTACTACGGCGGTGGAGCTTTCCTATATCGGCAAGAAGAACCAGAACTATATCGCCGTCGCCATTGACAGCCAGCAGTCCTCGCCTTCACAGGCGCAGGCAAAGCGTATGCGTGAGTTGGACGAAAAGAAGCTACTCAACGGGGACGTGATCGACGGCATTATGATGGAGGACAAAAAGGAGGTAGACAAAGTGATTTTGACAGGTGCGGAACTGAGCAAGTATTTCGGCAAGGAAACTACGCCGAGGGAAATGAAGGACCAGATTATCAAGCTGCTGGACGACTGGAAGGGCCAGCAGAAGGAACACGAAAAGCCGGAGAAGAAAAACGAACAGGAAAAGTAAGCCGAAACTTCGGGTCAACGTGGCCCGAGGATTGCGGGATTGCGGGGCTCTGCCCCGCGCCCCGAAGCTCTGGAGATATAAATTATTCCCCGTCGCCAGTTATTCCGTAGCATAGCCGGGAAAATCAGTCAAGGGCAGCGCTGCCGCAGGCGGTGCCAGAGGCACCCTTGACGGATTTCTCCCGGTTATGCTTTTTCCCGATCAAGCGACGGGGATATAAATTCTCCAGAGCCGTTCCCCTTCCCGGGGGAAGGGGCGGAGGGGTTGGGCGATACCTTGCTTTTCCCTAAACCAAAACAGAAATGGAGGTTCAACCAATGAAACGACCTTTAGCATACCTGACCGCCGCATGGAGCGGCGAGCCGGATGTTGATATGGAGCTGGCGACCCACTACTGCCGCCTTGCTTATGAGGCGGGCTTTTCCCCGATCTGCCCGCTCTTGTATCTGCCGCTGTTTTTGAATGACAGCGTTCCCGAGGAACACAAGGCCGGGATCGATATGCGCCGGGATATGCTGCGGCGCTCCCACACCCTGATCGTCTGCGGCAGCGCTGTGGACGAGGATGTAAAAAACGATATTGCGGTTGCCGGGCGGCTGGGCATTGCGGCGACCACACTGGAAGGGGTGCTTGCCGTGAAGGGACACGGCACCCCGGGCCATGCCAGACATTAAGCTGGGGAAGCCTTTTTCGACGGGATCGGCGTGTTCCCTCTGGCTGCTTCCCGGTGCGGTATCCGTCCGGTATGGGCCAGCGAGATTGAGAAAAAGCGCCCATCTCCATAACCAAAAGGCACTTTCCCGACATGGTGCATTTGGGGGATATTACGAAGGTGGACGGCGGGAAAATCCCGCCGGTTCATGTGATTACCTTCGGTTCCCCTGCCAGAACCTTTCTCTGATCGGCAACCGCTCCGGCCTTGCCGGGGCAAAATCAAGCCTGTTCTATCAGGCGTTTCGTATCATACAGGAAATGAGGGATGCTACTGATAACCTATATCCAGTTATCGCTGTTTGGGAAAACGTCATGGGAGCGTTTTCTTCAAATGACCGGATGGATTTTAGAGCCGTCTTATCCGCCTTCTCGGACACCGAAGTTCCAATGCCTCCTTCGGGAAGATGGGGAAACGCCGGAATGGTGCGAGGGGGAACGCCTGATGTGTGCTGGCGACTCATGGACGCCCAGTATTGGGCAGGCTCCCGAAGGCTGGCACGAAGGCAGCGGATTTTCGTCGTGGCGGATTTTGGAGGCAGACGTGCCGCAGACATACTATTTAAGCCCCGTCCAATGCTCCCACTTCCTCCGCCTTGCGGAGAGGGCGGGTGGGCCGCCGCCGAAGGAGATCGAACAGCTTCTTTTGAAACAGGGCGGCAGATACCAGTCATCCACCCCTTTCAGTGCTTCCGTATGCGGGGAGCGGCAAAAAGGCAGGAAGAAACGGCCTTCCGAAACAGCTTCGGATTACCAACTGACCCTTTTCCCACTCTTTTAGCCAGTGATGTAACGCCCTTTGCCTTCTGGTATGAGGGCGACCCGAAGGGCGGCTGTATCCGTTTTCTGACGGAAACGGAAAGCGAACGGCTGATGGGGCTGCCAGAGGGCTGGACAAAGTACGGGGCGGACGGCGTGGAGATCCGGCCTCTGCAACGCTACAAGGCACTGGGAAACGCGATTGCCCTCCCTTGCGCCGATTACATTATGGCCGGGATTTATGAGGTGCTGGCTGACCGGGCCGGAAAGGAGGAATGAGCCCATGTTTGAAGCCTATATAACCAATACAGCCCTATACCCCTTAATGGGGATTGAGGTAGGGACAACGGTACATTTCCCCATGACGACACAGGAGTTGCAGGCCGCCCTTGCCAAAATCGGGATAGACGGGAAACGGTACAGCGAAGTGTTCTTTACCAGCTTTGACAGTGATGTGCTGGGGCTCTACGATTATCTCTACGAATGTGAGAACATCGACGAGCTGAACGAGCTGGGCCACGCCCTGCTGGAAGTACGGGATAAGGGCGGACTGGAAACCTTTGAAGCCGCTCTTGTCTTGGGAAACCACACAAGGAGTGTGAAGGATTTGATAAACCTGACGCAGAACCTTGACCTTTACCGCTTTTACCCGGATATTTCCGATGATGAAGGGCTGGGCCGTCTTTACGCCGACGAGCTTGGGACTATCGACATACCGGAGCACATTCAGAACTACTTCGATTATGAGGCATACGGGCGGGATGTGCGTATCAACGAGGGCGGCGTATTCGCTCCCGGTGGGTATGTGTCGGCAGTCCCGGAGGGCTTCAAGGAGTATTACCACGGGCCGCAGGACATTCCGCCGGAACACCGGATATTTGCCTATCCTGAAAAGGCCGAGCCTGTCCACTCCATTCTCGCTACACTCAAACGGTTTCAAGAAGCCCCACCCGCTCCGAAAAAGGACAAGGCGGGGCCTTCCCATGAAGAACGGTAAGACTTCGGGCCAGCATGGCCCGAAGCATAAAGGAGGTGCATACCATCAACTATTACCCTATCAATGAAGGAGCCGCCCGCCGGGCAAAAGAAATGAACAGCTTTTCCGACTACAAGGAAGGGAGCGCAACGGCGGAATACCGGGCAATGGTGGACAAGGCCGCCGCCATAGCGGAAAAGCAGAAATCCCGGGTGGACCCCATGTACCATGAGAAGATCGACCATCTGTTAGATACCTACGCCCGCAAGCTGGCCGAAAACATGAACCAAGGCTTTGCCATTGACGCAAGGGTTCCCTCTGTGCTGATCGCCGGGCCTTCCAATTTCCCGGTGGGAAAGAAGGAAAAACAGAACCGGGCCCGGGACAGCAACATGGAGGAATGGCGGTATATTCAAGGGCTGCTGGATAAGATACGCAGCACCGGCATGGGCGGGATCAGTGCCGATGACCCAGCAGCGATTGAAAAGCTCCAGAAGAAGCTGGACGGGCTGGAACGCTCCCAGCTCATTATGAAGGAGGTCAACGCCTATTACCGCAAGCATGGCAAGCTGGATGGCTGTGCGCTGCTGTCGCCGGACCAGATCGAAAAGCTGAAAGCAAGCATGGCGTCAAGTTGGCGAAGCGACCCGAGGCCCTTTGAAAGTTACCAGCTAACCAACAACAATGCGGAGATCCGCCGGGTAAAGGCCCGTATCGAACAGCTTTCCAAACAGGCGCAGCGGGAGTTTTCCGGCTGGGAGTTCGACGGGGGCGTGTGGAGATGAACCGGGAGGACAACCGCTTGCAGGTGTTCTTTGATGGAAAGCCTGACGCGGACACCCGGGCCGAGCTGAAAAGCAGCGGCTTTCGCTGGGCTCCCAGCGTAGGCGCATGGCAGAGGCAGCTCACGGACAACGCCATCCGGGCGGCTGACCGACTGGAATGTATCAAGCCGCTGTCCGGCGAAAAGCCCTCCCAGCTTCAAAAGAAGCCCTCTATCTTGCAGACCATGCGGGAACAGGGCGAAAAAGTCCAGACGGAGCCGGAAAAGAAAGCTCCGTCCGGCAGGGATGCCGAGCGGTAAGCCTCGGGCCACATTGGCCCGAGGTTTTCTGTTCCCCGAGATTGTACGGGGGCCTCCCGGATAGCGGGAACCCCGACGGAAAGGAGGTTTTATGCAGGAAGAAGTAAATCAAAAAACGGTTGCCCTTTCGATCAGGACAACGAAGCTCACAGGAAAAGTGCTGGCTGCCGCTCTTGGCAAGGTGGTTCGGGCGCTGCAAAAGCACCACCAGAAGGCGCTGACCCCGCAGGGACGCCAGAGCGTAAAAAAGCTGATGAACCACTATGGCGGCAAAAGTGCCATGCCCTATGTGGGAGCTCCAAAGGATTTTGACCGGATCGCGAAGGAGTTCCATGTGGACTACGCTTTCCATAAAGTGAGCCCCGGTCATTACCTACTGTTTTTCAAAGCCAATCAGGCGGACGCTATCACGGCGGCCTTCCAGAAGTACAGCGCAAAGGTGCTGAACAAAGAGCAGGACAAGGCTTCCATCCTCGGTCAGCTTCGGAAATTCACGGAGCAAATCAGGACGCAGGCAAAGGAAAAGCAGCGGACCAGAGAGGCGGTGAAGGACGGACGTTGAGTGACAAGATCAGAAAATATGTGCTCCCAAACCTGCCGTACCTCTTTGTGTTCTGGTTTTTCTCCAAAATCGGGACGGCCTACCGGATCGCCCCCGGCACAGACTTCGGGACAAAGCTCATGGGGATGCTTGATACCTTCCCCAAAGCCTTTGAAACCTACTGGCCGGGGCTGGGAGGTATTGACCTGCTGGTGGGCCTTGCCGGTGCGGCTGGGGTGTATCTGCTGATACAGTCAAAGATCAGGCAGGCGAAAAAATTCCGGCGGGATGCGGAGTACGGCACCGCCCGCTTTGGAACAAAGGAAGATATAAAGCCATTTGTTGACCCAAAATTTCAGAACAATGTCATTCTGACCGGGACGGAGTTCCTTACCATGAACACCCGTCCGAAAATACCCGCCAATGCCCGGAACCTAAACGCCTGTGTCATCGGCTCGTCCGGCTCGGGAAAGACAAGGTTTTGGCTGACCCCGCAGCTTCTTCAAGCTCATTCCTCGTATGTGGTGGTAGACCCGAAGGGCGGCACCCTCGATCAGTGCGGGCGGTTCCTGCAACGGGAGAAATACAGGGTGCGGGTGTTCAACAGTATCGACTTTTCAAAATCCATGCACTACAATCCGCTGGCCTATATCAAGACGGAAAGCGATGTTTTGAAATTCGTTACTGCTCTGATCGCCAACACCAAAGGCGACGGCAAGGAGGGCGACGAGTTCTGGACTAAAGCTGAAACCCTCTTGTACTGCGCCCTTGTGGCCTACATCGTCTTTGAGGGGCCGGAGGAAGAACGCAACATGAATACGCTGGTGGAAATGATAAACAGCATGGAAGTCCGGGAGGATGACGAAACCTTCAAAAATGCGGTGGACTATATGTTTGACGGGTTGGAACGTCGCAGCCCCCAGCACTTCGCCGTGAGACAGTATAAGAAATACAAGCTCGCCAGCGGCAAGACAGCCAAAAGCATCTTGATTTCCTGCGGTGCAAGACTGGCTCCCTTTTGATATTCCCCAGCTTCGGGAGATCATATCTTATGACGAACTGGAGCTGGATAAGCTGGGGGATGAAAAATCAGCGCTGTTCTTTCTTATCAGCGACACGGACACCACCTACAACTTTTTGGTTGCCCTCGCTTTTTCGCAGATGTTCAACCTTCTGTGTGAACGGGCTGACAACACCTATGGCGGGCGTCTGCCCTACCATGTGCGGGTGCTATGGGACGAGGCTGCCAACACCGGGCAGGTGCCGGGGCTGGAAAAAGATCGTGGCCGTCATTCGTTCCCGGGAGATCAGCCTGACGCTTCTTTTATCAGGCTATGAGCCAGTGCAAGGCATTGTACAAAGACCATTCCGAAACCATCATGGGCAACATGGACAGTATCGTGTTCCTCGGAGGCCGGGAGGCTTCCACCCTAAAGGATATTTCGGAAAACTGGCTGGGCAAGGCCACCATCTCTATGCAGACCGAGGGCCGAAGCCGGGGACAGTCTGAAAGTTACAGCCAGAATATGCAGCGGCTTGGCCGGGAACTGATGACCACCAGCGAGATCACCACCATGCCCGGGGATAAATGTATCTTGCAGCTTCGGGGGCTCCCGCCCTTCCTGTCCCCGAAGTATGACTTGAAAAAGCACCCGAATTACAAGTACACAGCCGAATTTGATAAAAAGAAAAACGCCTTCCGCTTGGAAAGCCTGTTTCGCCACCGGCCATTGAGACTAAAGCCGGAGGACGAATACACGGTGTACGAAGTGGACGGCTCCGACACAGGCGAAGAAGCTGACCTGTTGAACTTCGATGATCTGGACAGCGACGAGTTTGTGTAACTTCGGGCCATGTTGACCCGAAGCGCCGCCGATGTGGGCGGCTTTTTTTGTACCCAAAACCATCAAACAAACAAAATGGAGGAACGTATATGGAATTTTTCAATCAGGCAATCGACATTCTCAAAATTCTGGTTATGGCTCTTGGTGCCGGCCTGGCGGTATGGGGCGTCATCAACCTTCTGGAAGGTTACGGGTCGGACAACCCTGCGGCAAAAAGCCAGGGCATTAAGCAGCTCATGGCTGGCGGCGGTGTCGTTCTGATCGGCCTTCAGCTTATCCCTCTGCTGTCCGGCCTGTTCAGCTAAGTGTCACCCGTTGTCCCTTTTTCCAGAAAAGGAGCTGATGTATGGACTTTATCATCGACGCAATCGTTGAATGGCTGAAAGGTCTGCTCGTCGATGGTATCATGGGAAATCTGGATGGCCTTTTCGATAACGTCAATCAGAGCGTTGGCGAGATCGCCACACAGGTAGGCACGACCCCGGCGGACTGGAACGCCGGGGTCTTTTCCATGATACGACAGATCTCCGAAACTGCCATTCTGCCAATCGCCGGGGTCATCCTCACTTTTGTTATGACCTATGAACTGATACAGATGCTCATAGAACGCAACAACCTCCATGAAGTTGACACATGGATGTTTTTTAAGTGGGTGTTCAAAACCTTTGTGGCTGTGATGATCCTGACGAACACCTTCAATATCGTGCTGGCAGTCTTTGATGTGAGCCAGCATGTGATACAGCAGTCAGCGGGCATTATCCAGAACGGGACAGAGATCACGCCGGATGTGCTGGACAGTCTGCGGACAGAGCTTGAGGCGATGGAGTTAGGCCCTCTGTTCGGACTCTGGCTCCAGTCCTTCCTGATCCAGCTTACCATGATTGCCTTAAACATCGTGATCTTCGTCATCGTATATGGCCGTATGATTGAAATTTATTTACTCACAAGTTTAGCGCCTATCCCGTTTGCCACAGTCCCCAACAGGGAAGCCGGACACATGGGGCAGAACTATTTCCGCTCCCTCTTTGCTGTGGGCTTTCAAGGCCTGTTGATCTTAGTCTGTGTCGCCATCTATGCGGTGCTGATCCAGAGTATCGCCACCGACGGCGACCCCATCGGGGCGATCTGGGGCTGCGTGGGATATACGGTGCTGCTGTGTTTTACCTTATTCAAAACAGGCAGTCTTGCAAAATCCATCTTCGGCTGCCATTAAGAGACTTCGGGCCATGCTGACCCGAAGCGGAAAGGAGGCGGTATGCCTCGGCGTTACAAACAGGGTGCGGACGGACAGCCGCACCCGGCTTTCTATGGAAAGCTCCCCGAAGAATTTTCTAAAGCAGACACCATGCGCTTTATGGTGGAAACCGATCTGAAACTGTCCGGGTGCGTATCGGCGGACACGCTGGCGGCACTCCGGGCGGAAGGCTATGACTACAAGGACGGGAACCTTGTTCCCGCCGGAAAGGAGGAAACAATGCAGGAAAAGGTTGCAAACACCACCCCGGCCGCACCGTTGAAGCTGGATGTAAGCGTGCGGGTCATCGAACCTGTGAAAAATCTGATGGGCTTTGCCAGCGTGAAATTCAATGACTGCTTTGTGGTGGAAAATCTGAAAATCGTACAGGGCAGCAAGGGCCTCTTTCTTGGGATGCCCAGCCAGCCCGACGGCAAAGGCGGCTATCGGGATATGGCCTACCCTGTCACAAAGGAGTTCCGGGAACAGCTCAACACTGCTGTTCTACAAGCCTATGAGGCAAAGCTGGAACAGATGGCGGAGCGCGGCTCTGTGGGGCGTGCGTCCATCAGCGACCAGCTCAAAGCCGGAAAAGCGGCTGCCGAACAGGCAAAGGCAGAGCGGCCTCCGAAGGAAAAGCCCAGCCGCAGCGCAGAGCGTTGACCTCGGGCCATGGTGGCACGAAGCAGAAAGGAGGCGGGAACCATGCCACGCAAACGGACGGGCTATGACGCGGCCTGTTATTACGACGGAAAACTGCTGGGCCGCTGTACCAAAGCGGACAGCGATGCCTATACCCTGTTGATGAACGCCTGCGGCGGGGAGGCTGCCCGTGTTCTTCGGGAATATGCCTATTTTTCCCCAGAACTGAAAGCCATCTTGGAAAAGGCGGCGCTCATGCAGGCGGACCGGAGCCGGACGGGCGGAATGTTCCATGCGCCGAAAAGCTCCCCGTGGGGCGAGGTGCAGAATTGTGAAACCCTCTGTCCGGGGGTGTTTCTGGTATCTACCGCCAGCCACGGCGGAACGATGGTGGCAAACGAGGTAGCCGCCGTTCTCTCCCCCGGCCAAAAAATGCGGCTTCAAGGACAAGGGCTATATCTGCTATGAGGAGGACGCACAGGAAAGCGTAGTGCTCCGGGAGCTGCTGGACAAAAAAAGCTGTGGAAAATCCCTGACCGCATTAAGGACAAAGGACAGTTTGAAGAAAAACTCAATCAGTCCATCCGGCAGTATCACCCCGAATACTGGCGGGCAAGGCAGAGCGGACGAGAGGCCGCCGAAGCTGCCCGCAGCACAGCCCCGGCCAAAGAGGCCGCAAGATAACCTCGGATCATGCTGGCCCGAAGCAATAAAGGAGGTGTACCAAAATGGCCTATGTACCAGTACCAAAAGACCTTTCCAAAATCAAAACGGTTCCTTACCTGTTTTCCCGTGGCAGTATCGGGAACAGCGCCGCCATGTTCCTGATGATCGGCCTCATGCTCCCGTTCTTCTTTCTGGCTATGTATGAACGGGATGGCCTTCCGCTGGAAAAAGTGCTGAAAAACATCATCCGCACCCGGCTCCTCTATCCCCGGGTGCGGCCTTACAAAACCGAAAATTTCTATGCGCTGCTTAGCGCCAGAAAGGAGGCGCAGCCGATTGCGAAACAACAGAAGGGCCGGAAAGCCCGCAGGCAGAAAGCCTGAAAAGCAGGGCCTTACCGGCCTGTTCACGAAAGGAAAGAACATTCCCACCACCGCCCAGCAGACCCTCCCTTACCGGGAAATGTACCGGGATGCGGGGTGTGCCGGGTAGCGGACCGCTATTACACCAAAACCATTGAATACGAGGACATCAACTACCAGCTCGCACAGTCCGAAGATCAGGCAGCCATCTTTGATGGGTGGAGCGCCTGCCTCAACTACTTTGACAGCAGCCTTCCGTTCCAGCTTTCCTTCCTCAACCATCGGAGCCGCCCGGGCAGCCGGTACAGCGTGAACATCCCCATGCAGGATGACGATTACAACAGCGTCCGGTGTGAGTATGTGGAAATGCTGGAAAACCAGATCGCCAAAAGTAACAACGGCATTGTCCGCACAAAGCTCCTGACCTTCGGCGTAAACGTGGATGACCTTTCCCACCGCCAGGGCAAGGCTGGAACGTGTAGAGGCGGACATTTGCGGAAACTTCAAAAAGCTGGGCGTCAAGTGCCGCTCCCTTTCGGGGCTGGAACGGCTGGAGCTCCTTCACGGGCAGCTCCACCCCGGCAGCGGCTCCCCCTTCCGGTTTTCATGGGATATGATCCCCAAAACCGGGCTTTCCACCAAAGACTTTATCGCCCCGGACAGCTTCGATTTCCGTTTCAGCCGACTGTTCCGGGTGGGGACGACCTGGGGCGCTGCCTCTTACTTGCAGATTTTGGCCTCGGAGCTCTCGGACAAGCTGCTGGCGGAGCTTTTGGAAATGGATGCGGAAATGACCATTACCCTCCATATCCAGACCGTCGATCAGGCCGCCGCCGTAAAATCCATCAAGGCCAAAGTCTCCGACATTGACAAGATGAAGGTGGAGGAACAAAAAAAGGCAGCCCGGTCAGGGTACGACATGGACATACTTCCGCCCGACCTTGTAACGTACAGCAACGACGCAAAGACCCTTCTGGAAGATTTACAGAGCCGGAATGAAAGGATGTTCCTTCTGACCTTCCTTGTGGTAAACATGGCCCCGACCCGCCGGGAGCTGGACAACGACCTGTTCACGGTGTCGGGTATCGTCCAGAAATACAACTGCACCTTGAAGCGGCTGGACTTCCAGCAGGAGGACGGTTTTCTTTCCAGCCTTCCGCTGGGCCATAACGGCATTGAGATCAAGCGCGGCATGACGACCAGCTCCACGGCCATTTTCGTTCCCTTTATGACGCAGGAGCTCCGCATGGATGGCGAAGCCGTCTATTACGGGCTCAACGCACTTTCCCATAACGTCATCATGGCAAACCGGAAAAAGCTCAAAAACCCCAACGGCCTGTTCCTCGGCGTGCCGGGCTCCGGCAAATCCTTTGCCGCAAAGCGGGAGCTTGTGAACGTGTTCCTTGCCACCCGTGACCGGATCATTGTGGTTGACCCGATGGGCGAATATTCGCCCCTTATCAGGCGGCTGGGCGGTCAGGTCATCGAGATCGCCACCGGACAGCCCCCACCACATCAACCCGATGGACATTGATTTGAGCTTTGACGAGGAAAACCCGATGGCGCTGAAAGCCGACTTTATCCTGTCGCTGATGGAGCTGATCGTTGGCGGCAAGGACGGCTTGCAGCCGGTGGAGCGGACCGTCATTGACCGCTGTGTACGCCAGATGTACCGGGAACACTTGCAGGACCCGGAAACAAGCAAAATGCCGACCCTCCAAACCCTGTATGACCTGCTCTGTTACCAGCCGGAGGGCGAGGCGGTACGGCTGGCAACTGCCCTTGAAATCTATGTGTCGGGCTCCCTTAACGTGTTCAACCATGAAACCAATGTGGACTTAAACCGCCGTCTGGTATGCCTTGACTTAAAAAAGCTGGGGGCCGGGCTTCGGACGATTGCCATGCTCATTATGCAGGACTTGGTAAACTCGCAGGTGTCCATGAATTTCCTCCGCGGTATCGCTACATGGTGTTACTTCGACGAATTTCATGTGCTGCTCCGTGACCGTCTGACGGCAAGCTATTGTGTGGCGATCTGGAAAATGCTACGAAAAAAAGGGTGCGTTCCCAGTGCTTTAACGCAGAACGTGAAGGATTTTCTGGCAAGCCCGGAGATTGAGAACATCTTTGAAAACTCGGACTTCCTTGTGCTTCTCTCGCAGGCACAGGGGCGACCGGCAGATTTTAGCCAAACAGCTTGGGATCAGCCCCCACCAGCTTTCCTATGTGACCCATACCAATTCCGGCGAAGGGTTGCTGTTCTTCGGGAATACCACCATCCCGTTTGTTGACCGCTTCCCGCAGAATACCGAGCTGTACGCCATTATGACCACCCGCCCGGAGGACAAAAAACAGGAAATGAACCGGGCATAACACACTTCGGGCCATGATGGCCCGAGGTTTGGAAAGGAGGGATACATCATCGGAAAGAAACCGGACAAACGGAATTTTCAAAGGCCGGGGCCGACGGAGGATACCGGGGGCAATCGCCCCGGACCGGCTGAACGGGAAAGACCTTCCCCCGCACCATCCCGACGTCTGCGGTTTGAGGACGAGGATACCGGACAGGACAGCCCTTCGGGCCATCATGGCCCGAAGTCCAAAAGCGGCAAGTTTCAAGAGGACAGCCGGAAAAGCCGTCCCTCTGACCGCATGAGGCAGGAAGATGAAGCGGGCGGGCCGCAGGATACCGGCAAGGCACAGGAGCCGGAGGGCTCCGCCGAGAAGGCCGGGAGCAAAAAGGACAAGTACCAGAAAGCACAGGCAAAAGCGGAACACGCCGGGGAAAAGCTGGGAAAGGCCCGGGAGAAACTGGACAAGACCGAGGCAAAACGGGCAGCGAAGAAGCCGCCGGGGCTTGCAAAAAAGGCAGTCCGGGGAGCCCGTACAGAAGCGTGGTTCTATGTCCACAACAAGATACACGAGGTTGAGCATGAAAATGTGGGTGTGGAAGGAGCCCATAAGTCGGAACTTGTGGCCGAGGCCGGAGCCCGGAAACTGACCCGCTATGCCAAACGCCGCTGGCGGCAGGAACACCCAGCCCGGAAGGTGGCAAAGTGGGAACGGAAGGACATAAAAGCCCGGGCCAATGTGGATTTTCAAAAGATGGCCTCCGAGCACCCGGAACTTGCCAGCAATCCGCTTTCCCGTGTGCAGCAGAAATGGAAACTGAAACGCCGGTATTCCAAAGAAGCAAAGGCGGCTGCAAAACAGGGCGCAAAGGCCGCAAAGAAAACCGCTGCCGCTTCGGGAACTGCGACCCGTCGGGCGGCGCAGTTTGTGACCCGTCATCCCGTGGCAGTGCTGGTCCTGCTCCTGCTGTTGCTGCTCTGTTTTCTTGTGTCGGCGGTAAACTCCATCTTTCCCACGCTTGGCAGCGGCCTTGCCAATGCGTTATCCGGCACCTCCTACGCCTCGGAGGATACGGACCTGCTGGGCGTGGACGAGGACTACACGGCACTGGAAAACGAGCTGGCGCAGACGGTAGCGAACATTGAAAGCACCCATCCCGGCTATGACGAGTACCGCTATTCCGTGGACGAGATCGGCCATAACCCCTATGAACTGGCGTCCTATCTCTCGGCAAAGTACCATGTGTATTTCCGGGAACAGGTGCAGGACGAACTGCGGGAGATCTTCGAGGCACAGTATGAGCTGACCTTGACGGAGGAAGTCGAGATACGCTACCGCACCGAAACAAGCACCGACCCGGAAACCGGGGAAACCACCACCGAGGAAGTCCCTTATGAGTATTACATTCTCAATGTGACCCTCACAAACAAGACGCTGCCCGCCGTGATCCTGCCGAGGCTTAACGAACAGCAGCGGGAAATCTACACCGTTATGCAGCAGCTCAAAGGCAACAAACCCTATCTGTGGGAAGGGATTTACAACGGTGGCGAAGATACCGGCCCCAGCTATGAGATACCCGGCGAGGCGCTGGATGACCCGGCTTTTGCGGCGCTCATGGAAGAAGCCACAAAGTACATCGGCTGGCCCTATGTATGGGGCGGCTCCAGCCCGTCCACCTCCTTTGACTGTTCGGGCTTTGTCTGCTGGGTGTACACGGCCAGCGGCGTCCACAACCTGCCCCGTACCACGGCGCAGGGCATTTACAACCAGTGTGCTATCATTTCTCCCCCTCCGAGGCAAAGCCCGGCGACATTATCTTTTTCACGGGAACCTATGACAGCCCCGGCCCTGTATCCCATGTGGGGAATTTATGTGGGCGACGGGATGATGCTCCATTGTGGTTCCGCCCATCCAATACGCAAACATCAATTCAAGCTACTGGCAGACACATTTCTATGCCTTCGGGCGTTTGTGAGCCAGAGGAAAGGAGTCCTTGCATGAACAAAATCGACAAGCTCGATAAGGAACTGGAAAAAGCCCGGGAGAAGGCCGCCGAATGGCAGGCCAAAATCCGGGAGCTGGAAAAGCAGAAACAGGAGGAAGAAAACAGCCAGATCGTGCAGGCAGTGCGCTCCCTTAAACTGACGCCCGCCCAGCTGATGGCATTTCTGAATGACCCCAAAAACAGCCTTACCACTTCGGGCCATACTGACCCGAAGCCGGAGACACCCGAAAAGGAGGACACAGCCCATGAGGAAAACTAAATTTCGCAGGCTGGCGGCGATGGCTGCCAGCCTTTTGTGTTGCCTGATCTTTACGGTCCCGGCCTACGCCCAGAGCAGCGAGCCGCAGCCGGAGACAACGCCCGCCCCGGTGGAAACCGAAGCGGAGCCGGAAACCCAGAACCCCTTTACCCCGGACGGGACGGGAACCGTGGTGGACAACGCCACCGACGAGGATGGAAAGGAGTTCTACACCATCACCACCGCAGACGAGAGCGTGTTTTATCTGGTGATCGACAAACAGAAAACCAGCGAGAACGTCTATTTCCTCAATACCGTTACCACAGATGACCTTCTGCCTCTTGCCGAACAGGGTAAGGAACCGCCCAAAGAAGTGACCCCGGAGCCAGAGCCAAAGCCCACTGAACCGGTGGAGGAAGTACCGGAACCCGAGCCGGAGAAAAAGGACCGCCCCCTTCTCTCTCTGCTCCTGATTGGTGCGGTGGTGCTGGTCGGCGGTGGAATTGGTTACTATTTCAAGATTTACAAGCCGAAGCATGAGGCCCCGGATTTGGAGGATGATTACTGCGAATATGAGGACGGGGAGCTGGAGGAGATCGCAGAGGAACCCGAGGACGAAGATACCCCGCCGTGGGAGGAAGATACGGAGGAATGAGAATGAATTTTACAAGCAGCCCTTTTGAACGAATGATGAAAGAAGTACCGCACCCCGGCTGGGACAATGACGACCCTTGTAAGGGATGCCGTTATTACAAGGAGTGCAAAGGAAAGAAAAAACAGTGCCGGAAGAAGTTCCGGGCGCTGATCGTGGAGCCCCGCCCTTCGGGCCATCGTGGCCCGAAGTCATAAATGGACGCCCGGGAGCTGACCCGTGACGAGAAGAAGAAAATCCGTTCTCTTGTCAGGGGGATGTGTGCCAACTATGACCGGGAAAGCGGCCTGTGCCTTCCTCTTGACTGTGCCTGCTATATGCTGCACAAGTGCTGGACAGGGGCGTACTGCCGTTATTTCCGTGAGGCTGTCCTGCCCCTTAACCCGGAGCTTCAAGCGGCGCTGACAACGGAAGGCATCTCCCCGGAGCTGCGGGCCTGTGCGGTCTGCGGAAAGGCATTTTTGCCCGAGGGGCGTCAAGCCTACTGCTCCGACGCCTGCAAGGCCGAAGGGAACCGCCGGAAAAGCCGGGAACGCATGAGGAAAATGCGGGAGAAAAGGCCGGGCGGCTGTTACGATTTGCCGCCTCCAAAGGCTTGACATTCCGGGCTTTTTTGAGGGTGTTTCTCGGGGTAGGAATATCTTATTACATTCCTCCCCGGTCTGCCCTCTTATTTCGTAACATCCAGCACTTCGGGTCATGTTAGCCCGAGGCACAGAAAGGAGGTATCTCTTGGAGACAGTACAAGGATATGTGATTTTGAAAGCTACCACCTTTGAAACCGGACACGGCTTTGCGCTGGGGCATAATCCGGGAGCGCCGAGCCCCTTTGTGATCTGGCAGTTTACCGAGGGGGAAAACGGCCATCGGGATTACTACTGGGGCCGCTATGGAACCAGTCAGGCGTGGGCGCAGAGGGACTTTGACCGCCGGGTGGACGACTATCAGCAGCTTTACCATGCGGCGGTCAAGCATACCGAGCTGGGACCGGAGGGCGTTTACCGCTATTATTCCACCCAGCGGCCCGTGGACATAGGCACCTACCCGAAGCCGCCGGATAACCAGCCTCTTTCCATCGTCAACTATGATGACGACAGGCGGCGTCCTGTGGCAGACGGCAGGCTGATGGCATGGGGCGAACTGACCTACGCAAAGCCGCTGACCGAAAAGCAGATGGGGGATTATGAACTGAAACCAGCACCGGGCAATCCTGACCGGGTGCGCCCATCCATTACCGCCCGGCTCAAAGAAGGAACCAGAGGGCAGGAACCCCCGAAGGAGCCCGGACAGAAGCGGAGCCATAAAAACCATGAGGACCGATAAAGGAGGATCGCCATGCACGAAAAAGACAACTATCTGAAAACCGCCGAGCTCTCCACGGAGCAGAACTGCAACATGATCGACGGCGTACCCAACAACACGCCCATCCCGCCCACGCCCCCGGAGCTGGACGCAAAACCGCTTGATAAGGTAAAGGAGCCCAAAGAGCGCCGGAAAGGCCGGGAGCTGGAACGCTGATGGAGAACCGCAAGCGGAATGTCCATCTGCACGTCATGGTAACGCCGGACGAGCTGGCAGCCATCCATGAGCGGATGACCGAGGCGGGCATTTCCAACGCCGGGGCTTATGTACGGAAAATGGCTCTGAACGGGTATATCCTGCACATCGACCTTGCGCCCGTAAAAGAGCTGATCTCTCTGCAACGGCGCTGTTCCAACAATCTCAATCAGGTCGCCGTACACGCGCATACCTATGGCGTGTACCCGGAGGAAATCGACGGATTGAAGCGGGACTATGAAAAACTGTGGGGCGAGGTGTCAAAGGTGCTGCGGGAGCTTTCCGAGCTGGTGGCAAAGTAAGACGAGGGCGGCAGGCTTCCGTTGCGGGGCTTGCCGCCCTGCTCTTTTTTTACCACTTCGGGCCAGTATGACCCAAAAGTTTGGGACAGGATTTACTAATCTTTCGCAACATTTATGTCCCCGGGCAAGCATGATAAAATAGAGGTAGAAAGGATAGATAAAGGAGGTTTTGAAGATGAAGATACTGCTGAAAATATTGGTCGCTCCCTTTGCTTTGGCGCTGTCCCTTCTGGCGGCTCTGCTGGTGTTTCTGTTTGAGATTTGTGCCGTCCTGCTGACGATTGCCTCTGTGATCCTGGCGGTGCTGGGTGTCGCTCTTTTTTTCACGCCGACGCCCATAGGAGGGATTGTATTTCTGTTTCTTGCCTTCCTTCTTTCGCCGTATGGACTGCAAGCGGCGGCGGGCTCCCTTCTTTGGGCACTGGACGGAGGCAAATCCGCTCTGTATCGGTTTCTGGCAAGTTAAACAGCTTCGGGCCATGATGGCCCGAAGTCGGGGCGGTCTGAATGGGCCGCCCCTTTTCTCATGGAAAGGAGGGATGATTTTTGGCTACCACAACTTTGTTACAGCGCCATGCGGGCGAAGGCGAAACGATTGCTGAGGCTATCCGGGATTGTCTGGACTATGGCAAGGACCCGGAGAAAACAGAAAGCGGAAAGTATATCTCCGCTTATGAATGTGATCCGGCCACCGTGGCAGACGAGTTCCTTTTGGCAAAGGCCAGCTATGCCGCTATGACGGGTCGGGAACAGAAAAAAGAAAATGATGTGCTGTGCTATCAGATACGACAATCCTTCTATCCGGGCGAGATCACCCCGAAGGAGGCGAACCGTATCGGCTATGCGCTGGACAAAGGGGCGGCACGCGTTTATCGTTACCACACATACCGACAAGCAGCACATCCATTGTCACATTTATTACAACTCCACCACCCTTGACTGCACCCGGAAATTCCGAAACTTTTTGGGGCTCCAGCTTCGCCCTTCGGCGGCTCTCTGACAGGCTGTGCCTTGAAAACGGGCTATCCATCGTGGAGAACCCGAAGCCCCGGAGCAAGGGCAAGTATCGGAATTATGGGGAGTGGCAGAAAGACCGGAAAGGGCCGCTTTCCTATCAGGACAGACTGCGCCTTGCCATTGATACTGCGCTGGCGGAACGCCCCGCTGATCTGGACGAATTTCTCAATCTGATGAAGCGGGCCGGGTATGAGGTCAAGACGGTTCGGGGCGGCGGTATCAGTTTCCGGCTGACCGGGCAGGGACAGGAACGCTTTACCCGTCTGCGGGCCTCCACGCTGGGGGACGGCTACGACTTGCAAGATGTTCTGGCCGCCATTGAGGGCAAAGAAAAACGCCCCGGGCGCTCGGAGCGGAAAATCAGTCTGGCGGTGGATATTCAAGCAAAGCTGGCTGCCGGTAAGGGGCCGGGATATGAACGCTGGGCGAAGGTATTTAACATTAAGCAGATGGCCGCCGCTCTTGCCTATATACAGGACAATAACCTGACCGATTATGAGCAGTTGGCGAAGAAAGCCACCGAGGCGGCAGACCGTTTCCATGCCATTTCCGAGCAGATCAAGCAGACGGAACAGGCCATGAAAACCAATGCCGGGCTAAAGGCCGCAACGGTTCAGTATGCCAAAACCCGCCCAGTCTTTGAGCAGTATAAGGCGACGAAGTACAGCCGGAAATTTCTTGCGGAGCATGAGGCCGATCTTGAACTGTACCGGGCTGCACAAGCGGAAATGCGCTCTCTGCTGGGCGGGGCGAAGCTCCCTAAAATGGATGTGCTGAAGGAGGAAGGCCGCAAGCTCACAGCAAAGAAAAAACAGCTCTATGGAGAATACCAGAAGGCACGACGGGATATGCAGGAGATCGTCACGATCAAGGCGAACATTGACACTTTGATGGGCTACACCGAACCGGGAAGAAAGCAGGAAAAGGAGCGTTAAGGTTATGAAAACAAGGAGCAAAGCGACGCTGACACTTCGGGCCATGTTGGCCCGAAGATACGGGTTTGGGGCGAGCCCCAACAAGCCGCCTTTGTGCCACTTGTGGCCACAGAGGCATTGCTTGCCATTTAGCTATTTAGCAATATACTGCAAAAAAGATTATTGAGTTTATACAACATCTATTGTTTTACGCAATACCTCCTTAAAATATCTATATTAAGAAAATTCGCCACAAATTTTCGGTGATTTATCAATCGCTTTTCGAGTTTTTATATGTTTATGCAAAAGAATGATATTTTTTTTATATCAACAAGTTCTCTTTCTTTTTATCGTTTTAACTCAAACATCAAAACACAAAACTTGAATACCCGGTTTTTATATCAGAAAAATATACGATATATGTTGATAATTAACAATTTATTAAGTTTTATTTACCATTTTTAGATTATATTGCATATATAGGGATTCTGTGGTATACTACAGTTAGTTATAAAAAGCTCATAACCGATTAGTAAAGGGAGGGATACCATTGGGGCTATAGAGGAGGAGAATTTGAGAGAATAGTGCCTTACATAATGGTGGGCGCTAAAAAATCTGAGTTTGTTACTATGGTAAAGTCTCAAGGAGGTCATTTATGAAGAAAGGTTTGAAAAAGGCATTGGGTCTGTTGGTAGCGCTGAGTCTCATGGTAGTTGGTAGCGCATTTAGTGCTCTTGCTGCTGATTCTCCAGAACAGAGACAAACATTCAGTGTCGATCTGAATAATTTTGACGAAAGCCAGCCCTATTCGGAAACATTACATTTCGAGAAGGACGGTCAGCCGGTAACAGTGACACTTAGCTATACGCCTCCTTTAACTCGTGATCCTGCTACTGAAGGAACGTGGAAATCGGATGCATTTTGGGGTGTCGCAGGTATGGATTACAGATTTGACTTATCAAAGAGTGGTAGCCAGTGGAAAATTTCTAATGCACGTGATTTAAATACCTACTGTGTTGGCGGAACGGTTGAAGATGAAAGTTTAGCCATTGGCCGTGCAACATCTACCTCAAGCAAAGCGGCCGAAGTGACTGGCTCTATGAGAGCAAATGTAGTCGGCGGAGTAGGAACACTTTCTTTCGCTTTAAGAACGGAAGTTTTTAATGGAGAAGTTTCTACCGTATTAAATTAAGAATAATATAAGTAGAGTCCTATTCAAAAAGGTGTTGATGTAAATATGTCGGCAATGTCTATATTTTTTCTAGTTGTATGCTCCGTCCTTGGACTTGGTGTTTTATACTGTATAGCTCGAATTATAGGATGGCTATTCAATCAGATAAAAAATAATGCTGATTAAGTGAAAGCAATTATACAATTTAAAAGGGTTGTTGCAAAGAGAAAAGTAATGTTCTGTATATGGTAGATTTAATAATTGACATATACTATATATAGTAAATTGAGTCTGTTTTGTAACAACCTTTTTAAAAGAAAATTTTTAGTAACAATTAGATAGAGTAGAGGTACGTTAACCATTAACATATCCTCTACTCTATTTTTTTATTTTTGCCTCCTATCTACGACAAATTTTGCAAAAAATACATTATATGATAATAAAAGAACTACGAGATTTTTACGCGGAGGTTGCTAATAACATGAGTTAGATTATTGAGAAAAAATAGATGAAGCAACGCCCCTTTTGCTTTACCTCCTCCTAGATGGGAGGAGTTTTATTCCAATTTAAACTTTTAAGGCTCAAACAAGCTGTTATTTGTTTGAGCTTTTTTTATGTTCGACACCTTATTTCAGGATTTGCTATCGAAACAGAGCCAGTCTTGAGATAAGCTGTCGAGGCTTTTTTAGAACGAGTAGCCATCTTTACTATTTTATAGATTTTTCACTGTTATTTTTTGAAAATTTCAGAAATTTCAGCCTACATATACGCTCCCCGCCGCTTCTGTTTTGTTGTCCATCCATCACAAAACAAAGCGGAGGTTCAATATGGCTATTATAAATTTACGGACTATTACCCTTTTTATACGTCAGACTACTTTATGGAAGTACCAGAAGATGTTGTTGAAATGTTCAAGGAGTTTGACCGGAAGGAAGCCGCTTACCGTCTGCGTACATACCGGCACAAAGCCTATTACTCCCTGGATCGGAATGATGGAATTGAGCATGAGGCGCTTTTCGTTGCGTTCTCTCCCTATGAACTGTATGAGCGTAAAGTGACGATACAAGAACTCTATACCGCCATCTCACGACTGCCCGACAAACAGGCAAAGCGCATTTACGCTCATTTCATTCTCGGCTTGACGAAACAAGACATTGCCCGGGCCGAGGGTGTGGATGAAAAGGTCGTGCGGCTCGCCATTGAGCGCGGCCTTCGGAACTTGGAAAAAATTTTAAAAAAATTTTTATAAGGTGTACCGATTTCGCCTCAAAAATGAAATGGCTTATGAGAGGCAGTCAAAGCCTCGGGCCACATTGGCCCGAAGCGGGACACGCCTCACGCAGATTGAAAACTGAATAAAAGATAGACGGATACGAAGGGTGCTTGTGTCCAGTGACAGGCCCGCCATGACCTCTATTTTTACACTAGAGAGAGCGACCAGGCCCATGCCGTAGGCAGACTGTGGCAGGTCTGCAGGACAAAACACAAAACCCGGATACTTGCGATTAGTCACAATCCGAGCGTGCAGCGGTGTTGCGAACCGTGAGCCGTCGCAGGTAATGAGATCGCCTTGCCATCAGAATGGGGAGAGCTGAAATGCTATGGGACAAAAAGCCAACTGTCCGTCCGGTCTATCTGAAAAACTTTCTAACCTGTGGGGCCCTATTACTGTCTGATGATAGGGCAACCGTTCTGGCTGGGCCCCATATTTTTCTATGAACAGGAGAATTTTATGAAGGAAAATATATCTAGTCCAGAATTAACGCTGAATATATGGAGTAATGACGCCTGCCGGGGCTATGTGATTATGGCCATGCAGGACTGTGGATTCACCCATAAAGATATTAGCCGTGTAGTAAATCAGCTTTATGGAGTGTTTGACTTATACACACTCAACGAGGCTGAACAGAAATATTATAACGGCGATTATTAGCTTCGGGCCAACGTGGCCCGAGGCTGGGGAAAGCTCAAAGGGCAGTTCCTTCCAGGGAGCCGCTTTTTTAGGTTTCCCCAGCAGACAAGAGGGAAGCTGGCCGCTGTTCATCCGTACTGAAAAGTGGAGGTTTTCGATGGTTCAATCTGTTACATACCAAAGCGAAAAACAATCCGTATATTTTCAAGGGAAACTTATCGTATTGGAAAATCTAACTCCGGTACTATCCCCGGATGAAAAGAACAAGCGAAAAGAGAAATCGAAAATCACTTATATGATGTGTTCAGTAAATACACGGACAGATTTTACTAATCAACCGCAACATTGTTGTCCGGGGCTGCTGATGGTATAATATAGTTGTAAGGTTGGTAGCTCCATTCCAGCAACAAGGAAAGGAGCCCAATATGGAATTTATCAGAGAAGATTGTATTTACGCAAGACAGTCAGTAGACCGCAAGGACAGTATCAGCATTGAAAGCCAGATTGATTTTTGCAAGTATGAGCTGAAAGGCGGAAGCTGTAAAGTATTCAAGGACAAAGGCTATTCCGGTAAAAACACGGACAGGCCGGAGTTTCAAAAGCTGTTAGGAGAAATCCGAAAGGGCCGGGTGCGGCGGGTAATCGTTTATAAGCTGGACAGAATCAGCCGTTCCATTCTGGACTTTGCAACGATGATGGAGCTGTTTCAAGAGTATGATGTGGAGTTTGTATCATCCACAGAAAAGTTTGATACTTCGACCCCGATGGGGCCGGGCCATGCTGAATATCTGCATTGTATTCGCCCAGCTTGAACGTGAGACAATTCAGAAGCGTGTCACAGACGCCTACTATTCACGGTGCCTGAAAGGCTTTCACATGAGCAGGCCCCGGTTATCCCGACAGTGGTTGAAGGTATCAGACCCCGAAACTTCCCAATATGTAAAGCTCATGTTTGAAATGTATTCCGAGCCGGAAACGTCTTTTGGTGACATTACACGGTACTTTGAGGAACAGAACATCAAAGTTTACGGTAAATCGCTATTCCGTACCTTTATTTCACAGCTTTTAAGAAATCCTGTTTACGCACAAGCAGATTTAGAACTCTACGAATTTTTAAAAGCCAGGGGGCGGCTATTGTCAATGACGCTTCCGATTTTGCCGGAACAAACGGCTGTTATCTCTATCAGGGCCGGGATGTGAAGGAGGATAAAGACAGGAGCCTGAAAGACCAGATACTTGTAATCGCTCCACATGAAGCGCTCATACCGTCTGATGTATGGCTGAAATGCAGGAAGAAGCTAATGACAAATAAGAGTTTTCAACAAGGACGTAAGCCGAAAAATACATGGCTTGCCGGAAAAGTTAAATGCGGGTGTTGCGGATATGCCTTAAAGGCAACACACGTTCCGAACAGCGAAGGCTATTTTCGCTGTAGTAAACGGACTGAAAATAAAGGCTGCCCGGGCTGTGGTAAAATCCGTAAATCTGAATTTGAGGAATTTATTTTCAGTGCTATGCGGGCGAGATTTAAAAATTTTCAAGTCCGCCATAGCCGGGAGGAAAAAGTCAATCCCAAACTGACCGCCCATCAAATTGAACTGGCGCAAGTTGAAGCCGAGATTGAAAAACTACTTGATACGCTAACCGGAGCCAACGCAACACTTCTTGCCTATGCTAACAAAAAAATTGAAGAACTGGACACTCGCCGCCAGACCATTTCAAAGGAGATTGCGGAAATGTCCATTGAAACAATGTCACCCCAAAAGGAGCAGGAACTCTCTTATTACCTCGACCATTGGGACAGCATTGAATTTGACGACAAAAGGAAAGCCGTTGACGGCCTGATTATTTCAATCAGCGCAACTAGCGACCACGTTCAAGTAGAGTGGAAAATCTAAGCTCTAACTTCTGGATTATCCCACTCTACTTACTTTCAAATCTATCTTTTCTTTTTAATCTTGTTTGTACCCTTGTACACCGTTGCTTATCTGTCTCCATATATCTGATAATGACTTTATGCTTTTGACATATCTCATAAGAAAACTGCTTTATATCATCTGATATTTGTTTTGACATCAGCAATTTCTTTCTATACTTGCATACGAATATGATACTGTAACAAATATTTGTGTCTGTTTTTGATTTCCACGTTTCCATAACGCAAGTATAGCACAAACCTCCGCTTCCGGCTACCTTAACCCACCGTCTAAAGCCAGTGGGATTGCGGTAGCCCTATTTCAAAGAAGGATTAATGTCAGCTGATCTGAGCATTCATCCTCTTCCATTGTTTCCTATAATATTGCTATTTAGAAGTCATCATCCATATCACAATCATCGAAGTCAATGTCATCCTCGTCGTCATCATCTTCATCGAAATCTCCGGCATCTCCAAAAGAGCCTCGTGTTCCTCTTTGCTGGTACACATTAATTCATCCCATAAGAATCTTTCAGTTGCATCAATTTTTCCATCACCGTTAAAATCCTTCCACTTCATACCGGCACCCTCCTTAAAGATTGCTGATTTGTTTTTCTTTGTACCCTTATCATAACACAAATGCTGTCCAATAAAACGGACTATTCATATTTATTACTTTGTTTGAAATATCTTTTTGGAATCTGTAAACTCCCTATTACCTCGTTATTGGAAATCTGGCAGTTCCAGCCTTTTTAATTTGTGAGCATCCAATCCGATAACCGTCGCCACACCGTTCACTTCGGCTATCTCCCAGAACTCCTTCCAATAATGATGTTTGTGTCGCATGGAGGAACAATTCTTTTCCAGAGGCAATCCATATTTCACAGCTGCATCAATCACCCGTACAGCAACTGCTTCCATTTCCGGAGTCCAGATTTTCTGTCTTCTGAAAATCCGATCCGGATGAGCAACGATCTTGAAACAGCCTGTTTTCATTCCCGCGATCATCGCATCGCCAAGAACTGTGTATTCGTCAACCGTAATCGTTCTTCGGCCATTCGAACGTATAATGCTCTCTTGTCTTCCGGGTCTTCTGCCATATGCTGTCCAAGCAAAGAATTTCCAAATCCGGATTATTGAAAGTTCTTGATAATATCCACTCTGATCATATCTGGAAAAATACTCAATCTCCAGTCCGATATGAATTTTGATTTTCTCTGATACTGTTCCTTCAGATTTTTAAGAGTGGATATGTATTCCGGCAGTTCCTCATACTTCATCCGTCCACCAAACGGATTACCGGGGAGTGGAGCGTGATCCGTAAAGCAGATATCAGTTGCTCTAAGACCAATCGCTTTTTGATATATTCTTCATCGGATACCATCTCTGCATGTCCGCAGCGGAACGTATGCACATGGAAAAGATATCGTTCTCCTAATGAAATCATTTTACGCTCTCCTTTCATGGTGCCAAACACATGACGGCATACCATTAAATACATTTTATAAACGGTAGGGTATCCGTTTGAATTGTAGAGCCGTATAATCCAGCTGTATAGCAGTTCTCCAGGATACGGCCGGAAACATGTCGGCATGGTTATTGCATTCATGTAATCTTCTCTCTCATTATTTTTGTGAAAGAATTATGGAAAGAAAACGATTTGTTTTGGCAAAGAAGCACGGACCGTGACGATCCGCGCCTCCTGTCGTAAGTACAAATGCTTTATATTTTGGGAATACCGAGCGAAATTTCTTCTGCCTGAAATGAGATGCAGCCGTTCTGAGTAAGGGAGAAGCCGCGAGTGATCATATTCTGGCACACCTGCATATAAACCAGTACATTTTTCTGTCTGGAAACCAGATTTTGCAGATGCAGTTTGATTTCCCAATCATTGACCTCACGGCCATACTTAATCGCTTTCACAATACGAAGCATCGGATGATCGGTCTCGCGGATCTCTTTACCCATTTCTCCCGCTTTTCCTCAAATTCTTCCATGGACATATCCATAAATTTGCCATCCTTAATGTCAGTGATGATATCTGGATACTTCTTGTTCCCCAGATATCCAGATATGAGCAGCGGGCTTCTACCGGAGTGAACAGCACCTCCAGCAGATACTCCAAATCGGGATCCGAGTCCACTCTTGAACCGAGCCCCAACCCGATATCATAGCTTTCTTTGGAGATCAGTTCTTCCAATGTGTCGTGCAAATCAAACATCTCATGAGTGTCCGGATAAACATAATTTTCCATCATATGAATTTTCCTTTCCTTCCAGAACAATAGATTTTCTTCCGTATTCTTCGTTTTCTAGTTCAATCGCATTTGCCGAAGTTTTATTGAATCTGATCAGATATATTTTTGATCCATTGATCAAGGAATACCATCTGATTGTCCGGTGTGAAACCAATGTTCCCCGCCTTTCATGACGGTCAGTGTGGCACCAATCTGGTCTGCAAAACAGAAATGGTTTCATAAGATGTCAGGCTATCCCGATCCCCATTACAAAATGTGTGTCGGAACATTCCACACAACAGGATGTTCTTTTACATAACAAAGATATTCCCATGAAAGTGTTTCACCGAACGCTGTCGGGATATTCTTCCTGCACTTAAGCTCTTCTTCCGTAACATTATTTCAGCATCATATCAAAATCAGCTTTTCATGTCTACGACTGGTGAAATAAAAATAAGCTTTGCTGTTTTTGTCCGTTAAAGCGTTCATAGGAAAAGAAAGCTCTATGCTGTTGGCAATGATTTCCACTGAGCATTCCGGCAGACCGTGTCAAAGAATTTCGAAATTCTTCCCTGGCCTCCCATGGTGTCTGCGATTCATAATCAAAACCAATGACATCACAGTTGCCAAAAGCGGCTTATAATGAATGGCTTCTTCGGCATTACCGCCTTTGCCGTGAATGTATATGATAGTTTTGCCATAAAATGATTCTCCCAGTACGTTCAATTTATTCTGTCTCCAGTATAAGCCGCCGCACGGACTGCGTCAATCACACGTGTATAAGAGAAACATAGAATCCCACGCGGCACTTCGGAGACGCAGGTTGAGTGTAATTACGGCACTCCGCCTGCTGTCCTTTTACCTGCATTATGATAGAATGGACCCATAATGATCGAACACGCAAAGGAAATGATGGGTGAACATTGAATTAAGAAAACTTCTGTGATTCGGATAAGGAGACATACTTCAATTGGAAAATGAAACATGGGTAAACAAGCGCATGCTGCAGGACGAAGAA
>SCPP01000086.1_pt1 | contig 30085 bp, 40 predicted proteins | sample 6106811 | NCBI WGS metagenome assembly SCPP01 (sample SAMN10720449, study PRJNA508395) | human gut metagenome | isolation source: Participant 2 stool, 15 month | host: Homo sapiens | collected 2018
TTTGTATTACAAGCCAAAAGTTAAACCCGCGATATATAAGCATGATTATTCCATCCAGATGGTTTGCGGGAGGATAAAGGACTTGATGATTTTCGGTCTGAAATGTTAAATGATGACAGAATACGGCAACTACACATGATTTCCTATTGGAGCCGACTGCTTTCCGGGAACAAGAATTGCTGGAGGTGTTTGCTATTTCTTGTGGGGTGACTCACATGGGGAATGTGATGTCTATTCGCACAAAACAATCAATATTCCTACATGAAGCGTCCTCTGCTCGAAAAAGGGGCAGATACGTTTATAAGGATAAATGAGGCTATCTCTATCCTAAGAAAAGTTCAAATGTTTAGTGAAAATAGTTTTTCAAGCATTGTATCAGCGAGAAAGCCTTTTGGGTTGCCAAGTGATTTTATTGCAAATCCAGAAAAGTATCATTTGCCACCTATTAGTGAAGAAAAACAGCCAGAGGATGTTTCTATAATAGGAACATTGAAATATAAGACCGTTAAGCGATATGTTTCTCCAAGTTATCCATTTCAGTCAGGTCAAGACTATATCGGCAAATATAAAGTGTTTGTGTCACAAGTGTTGGATAATGGCTTTGACTGGACAAAGGAAAGATTAAAGCCTTTCTTGGGAGAACCCAATGATGTTTGTACGGAAACATTTTTGTGTGGGAAATTATGACACAAGAGAAGAGGCGGAAAATGTAATTTCTTATATGAACACAAAACTATTTCATTTTGTTAATGCACCTGAAAAGGTTAGCCATCATGTTGTGTCTAAGGTATATGGATTTTGCCCTTTACAAGATTTTACCAAGTCATGGACAGATGAAGAACTCTACCAAAATACAGTTTGACAACAGATGAGATTCAATTTATTGAAGAGCACATTAAGCCCATGGAGTTAGGCGGTGATGACGATGGCAACTGATTTTTCCGCAACGCCCAGATGCTCACCCAATGATTTATGCCTACGAGGACACAATCCGCAGTATCAAGGGCTTCTGAAGGTGGGCTATACTGCCATTGATGTGGACAAGCGTGTTGCCCAGCAGTACCCAACCAAGCGGCCGGATGGCAGTGTTCCTTATCGAATTGTCTACCGGGAAAGTGCCATGTATCCAGACGGTTCCTCGTTCACGGACCATGATGTTCACCGCATCTTGAAGCGCAAGCAGATTACCGGCATGGGCGGTGAATGGTTTCGCTGTACGGTAAATGATGTCCGGCGGCGGTACTGGCAGTCAAAACCATACTGCCAATGTGGAGAACCGGGTCAATAGCTTTCCATGCGCCGGAACAGCAGGAAGCCGTGAACAAAACCGCCGCTTATTTTCAGAGTGCTTATGAGGAGGACTCTACACGCTATCAAGTTTTGTGGAACTGTAAAATGCGCTTTGGTAAGACCTTTGCGTCCTATCAGCTGGCAAAACGGATGGGATTCAAGCGGATTCTGATTCTGACTTTCAAACCTGCTGTGGTCAGCGCATGGCAGGAGGACTTGAACAGCCACATTGATTTTGAAGGCTGGCAGTTCATCAGCCGAAATACAGAACTGACCTATGAAACGGCAGACAAGTCCGCCCTATCGTCTGCTTTGGCTCTTTTCAGGACTATCTGGGAGTAAATAAGGAAACCGGCGGCATCAAGGCAAAACGAGTGGGTACATTCCACCAACTGGGATTTGGTTATCTTTGATGAATACCACTTCGGAGCATGGAAAGAAATGCCAAAAAGCTGTTTGAGCAGGAGGACGAGGACAATTACGACAGCGAGGATATGGATAAGTATGACCGTGGCAACGCCTACGATGAAACTTTCCTGCCCATCACAACCATGTATTATCTGTATCTGTCCGGTACGCCGTTTCGGGCGCTGAATTCCGGTGAGTTCATCGAGGATCAGATTTACAACTGGACGTACTCAGATGAACAGCGGGCAAAGGAAAATTGGCAGGGTGACGGAAATCCCTATGAAGCACTGCCCCGTATGGTGATGATGACTTACCGCATCCCGGACAGTATCCGTCAGATCGCCATGCAGGGAGAGTTCAACGAGTTTGACCTGAATGTCTTTTCTCTGCCAAAGGCAAAGGTGCGGAGGCTCGCTTTGTCTATGAAAATGAGGTACAGAAGTGGCTGGATCTGATTCGGGGTGCTTATCTGGAAACCAGTGTGGATGATTTGAAGCTGGGAGCAAAAAAACCTGCCATGCCGTATGCCGATGTACGCCTGCTGAATGTGTTGCAGCATACACTTTGGTTTCTCCCCAATGTGGCTTCCTGCTATGCGATGAAAAATCTATTGATGCAGAAGCAGAATACTTTCTATCATGATTACACCATCAATGTTTGTGCAGGTACGGGCGCTGGAATTGGTGCAGCGGCTCTGGAGCCGGTGCAAAATCCATGCGTGACCCATTGGAGAGCAAGACAATCACTCTCTCCTGCGGTAAGCTGACAACAGGTGTTACCGTCAAGCCGTGGACAGGCATTTTTATGCTTCGGAATCTGTCCAGCCCAGAAACCTATTTTCAGGCAGCGTTCCGGGTGCAGAGTCCGTGGGAAATCACGACAGACGGCGGCAAAAAGGAAATTGTCAAGCAGGAATGTTATGTGTTTGACTTTGCTCTCGACCGGGCGCTCAAGCAGATTTCTGACTACAGCTGCCGCCTGAACATTGACGAAGGCAACCCGGAAAAGAAAGTGGCGGAGTTCATCAATTTTCTGCCGGTCATTGCCTATGATGGTAGCACCATGCAGCAGGTTGATGCAGGTGAGATTCTGGACATTGCTATGGCAGGTACATCTGCCACCCTGCTTGCCAAACGCTGGGAAAGTGCGTTGCTTGTCAATGTGGACAACGATACCCTTTCTCGATTGATGGCAAATCCGGCGGCGATGGATGCTCTGATGAAAATTGAAGGCTTCCGTAGTCTGAACGAGGATATAAAGACCATTATTAACAAGTCCGAAGCCGTAAAAGGCAAAGAAAGAGGGGACAGAAAAACTTACTTCCAAAGAGAAAAAGGAGCTGAGCGAAGAAGAAAAAGAGTATAAATCCAAACGCAAACAGATTCAGGAGAAGCTGATTAAGTTCGCCACCCGTATTCCGGTTTTCATGTATCTGACTGATTACCGGGAGCGCTGTTTGAAGGATGTTATTACACAACTGGAACCGGGGCTTTTTAAGAAAGTAACTGGTCTGGATGTCAAAGATTTTGAGTTGCTGGTATCTCTCGGGGTGTTCAATGATTCGCTGATGAATGATGCCGTTTACAAGTTCAAGAGATACGAAGATGCCAGCTTGAGCTACACGGGTATCGACCGGCATGAAGGTGAAAACCGTGGCGGTTGGGATACGGTTATCTCGGATGCTGACTATAACAGTATGTTTGCACTGCAACAGGCTTCGATGGAAGTACCGATCCCTTCAGCAGATGATTTGCCGGAAAAACCGTTTCTGGATTTTGCAGAAGCTGTCAGGGATATTGATCAGCCCAAAAAGGAAAAGCAGTATTCACAGAAGGTTGCAGAAAGATCGGCTGTGTATGGGCGGCACTTGGAAAAGCCACGCTATACTCCACCAGCGCCAAAACCGGCAGAACCTGCACCACACAAGCAGGTGGATTGGTCCCGTGTTGTGGTTGGAGGTCAGCTTCGGCATAAAGCATTCGGAATGGGGACGGTAAAAGAAATCCAAGGTGGTTTAATTGTTGTAGTGTTTGGAGGGACGGAGAAAAAGTTCCAGTTCCCCGGTGCGATACTACAAGGTTTTCTGAGCTTGCCGGAATGATTCCGAACAGCAGTACACGATAAAATTTATTGAAAGAACCGATGTGTTTTTCGTAAAGAAATGCATCGGTTTTTTTGAAGAAAGTGACTGAGGAACCTTCTTCAAAACCGGAAAAGCTGACCGGCTATGTTTTGGGCAGTCAGCTTTTTCGGGCAGGAGTATCATGCAATCCCTTTGTGCTGGGTACAGGGGTGCAGCGCCCTGTTGGGGTCAAGGGGCAACGCCCATTGGCGGGTTGAGGGCAGCCAGCCTCATCGGGTCAAGGGTGAAACGCCTAAGGAATTGTTGCCTTGCGACAATTCGTATTGGGTAGTACCTGCCGCAAAATTCGCAGGTTTAACGGCTTCGCCGCTGCTCCCCTTCGGGGCAATTCCACAAAGATTGGAGGGAAAAGAATTGAAACTGACACGACACAATGGCAGAGCCGGAAAAACGGAACCTATAATCCCAAGCATAATGACCGGCGTTTTGATGTGGAACACAGCGAACACATCAATCCGGAAATGACTAAGAAAAATGTTTATTGGGACTGTTATACCGGCATTAAATCTGTGAAATTTCGAAACCCAGGTGAGGAAGATTTCAGCTTTGAGGAGATTGAGAACTTTACTATGTCGAGCATTATGGTGATTATGTGGATGCTCAAAATGCACGAAACGAAAGGCAAGGCACACTGAGCGTAACCGCACCGTTGAAGATTTGCTGAAAAATAAAAGACCTGTCAGAGGAAACCATTTATCAGATGGGGACGATGGACGAACACTTCCGCAGAAGATTTGTTAAAGGTAGTTATGGAATTTTACCAGGAGTTTGAAGAACGGTTCGGCTCTCATGTTCACATTCTGGACTGGGCGCTGCATCTGGATGAGGGAACTCCACATATTCAGGAGCGCCATGTATTTGACTGTAAAAACCGGTATGGGGAGCTGTGTCCCCAGCAGGAAAAGGCGCTGGAGGAACTGGGTATCCCTCTCCTAAACCGGAACAGCCAAAGGAAAGCACAATAACCGGAAACAGACCTTTGATGCAATCTGCCGGGAACTGCTGTTTGAGATTGCAGAAAAGCATGGTTTGCATTTTGAACGGGAACCTTCTTATGGCGGTCGGTCGTATCTGGAAAAACAGGATTATATCCTGATGAAGCAGAAAGAAAAACTTGCCCGGCAGGAACAGAAGCTGGAGGAGCTGACCCTGAAAATTGAGGATGTGGACAATCTGATTGATGAGGTGTCCAGCGTTGCTTATGACAAGGCGGTGGAATTGGTAACAGACGAGGTAAAAACCATGACCCATCAGGAAGATATTGATATGATCGAGGACACCAAAGTATGGCTGCAATCCCCAGAGCGAAAAGCACCTAAAAAGGAACGGGACTATGCAGTGGCAAGGCTGGATGGTGTGGTACGCAGAATCCGAAAAGCAATGCAGTCCACACTGGAAAAAATGAAGGCTGTGCTGCTTCATGCGGATAAGAAGAAGTCTATCACAGAAGAAATCAAAAAACAGACAAAGCCTTCCATTGTGGAAGCGCTGCGTCGAGGAATGGAGGAGCAACGGAAAAAAGACAGTGAAAAGCAGGCACAGGAGAAACAGAAAAAACAGAATATGGAACTTTGACGGGCATCTGATTTTGAAAGAAATGGGTGTCTGTTCTGTTTTGGGAGGTGAAATCGTGTCCAATGAATCTTCAACTTTTATCTCAAATCCCCAGTATGATGCAGCGGATGTTGCAGGTGTACGGGAAATTCTTACGACAACGGAAAAAGGAAAACCAGCCAACACCATTGAGAATTTTCAAACAGTATTTTGTCGTGATCCGCTTCTGCGTGATTCCATCCGCTTGAACCTTTTGACCGAACAGATTGATATTGTCCGGGATTTGGGCTGGCACAGAATTACCAGTGCGCTGACCGATATTGATGTAAAATATCTGCTTCTCTATTTTGAGCAGACCTATGGCCTGACCAGCGAGAAAAACTGCTGGCTGCACTCACCATTGTGGCAAACGAAAACTGCTACCATCCGATTCGGGATGTGCTGAACAGTCTGAAATGGGATGGACAGTATCGGATACGTTCCTGCCTGCATCATTTTCTCGGTGCAGAGGAAAGCGATTATGTGGAGGAAATGCTCAAGCATTTTCTGTTGGGAGCAATCCGCCGGGTATTCCATCCGGGCTGTAAGTATGATGAGATGCTCTGTCTGGTGGGCGGTCAGGGAGCCGGAAAATCTACCTTCTTTCGCTTTCTGGCAATACAGGATGAGTGGTTTTCGGATGACTTAAAAAGATGGATGATGATAAAGTGTATGTAAAATTGCAAGGACACTGGATTATCGAAATGTCCGAAATGCTTGCCACCAGTAACGCCAAGAGCATCGATGAAGAAATCCGGTCATTTATCAGCCGTCAAAGGAAACCTATCGGACACCCTATGACACTTATCCAAAGACCGGCTGCGGCAGTGTGTGTTCGGCGGTTCGTCTAACACACTGGATTTTCTCCCGCTGGACAGAGCTGGAAACCGACGTTTTCTTCCTGTCATGGTTTATCCGGAAAATGCAGAGGTTCATATCCTGAAAAATGAAGCTGCTTCCAGAGAATATATCATGCAGGTTTGGGCAGAGGCTATGATGATTTACCGCAGCGGGAGTATTCCATGAAGTTTTCCAAGGAGATACAGAACAGGCTGATAGAGGTACAGCGGGATTTCATGCCGGAGGACACGGAAGCTGGACAGATACAGGGCTTTCTGGAGCATTACAGTGGGAATCAGGTTTGTTCCAAACAGCTGTTCAAGCGAAGGGACATACCTTTGAGGAACAAAACGCTGGCAGCTGCACAGCATCAATGAGATCATGAACACAGTTGTGGTAGGCTGGAAGCCTTTTCTCCAATCCCCGGATGTTTGCTGGATACGGGCGGCAGCGTGGCTGGGAACGGATACCTTCCTGCAACGAACTGCCCGGCAACAAAGATGGATTTGTGGAGCTGACCGAGGAAGAAGTCCGTCAGCTGGAACTGCCAAAGGAGTGGATTGCCTGATTCACATGGTTTGTTGCAGGGATAGTTGCTCTTTGGTTGCTGACTTTGTTTCCGGAAAAACAGGGGTGAAGATGTAGGAAAATCTCATCAAAATAGAGTTTTCAGTTGTTTTCTTCCTTTTATAATACTCTGACAACGAAAGCAACAAGGTTTTATAAGAAAAGATGAAAAGTAAGAATCACAAGCCAGACGATTGTTTACAGGTTTTTTCAGAGGTTCGTTGCCGGACTTCGTTGCCAGTATCCTTTGTCTGGCCTTTCTGATCTATGGAGGTAGCCTATGGAAAAAAGCAAAAATAAAAAGTACAGTTTATCGTGGTGCGGGAGTTCTCCGGGGAGAATCCATGCGGGAAGCCTTTGAGCAGCTGATCGAGCGCCAGACCTGTGAACAGTTTGAAAAATGGCTGGAAAATCACGAAACAGAACAGAAAGCGGCTTAAAGACTATTTGAGTTTATAACAGGGACATGGTATAATATAAATATCGTGTCCCTGTTCATAGAAGGAGAACGCTATGAGCAGGAAAAACAAGTCTATGAGAAAATCACCGCTCTCTACTGCCGTATCTCTCTGGATGACGGCGGCGACAACGAGAGTATGAGCATCAGCAACCAAGAAAATCATGCTTCGGGACTTTGCTGAAAAGCATGGAATGTTCCAGTATGAATATTATGTGGATGACGGTTATACAGGCCGCAATTTCAACCGCCCTGCCTTTCAGCGCATGATCGCTGATATTGAAGCTGGTAAAATTGGATGTGTCATTACAAAAGACCTGTCCAGACTGGGAAGAAACTACATTGAAGCCGGCAGCTATATCGAAATCTTTTTCCCCAAACACAATGTACGCTATATCGCCATCACGGACGGCGTGGACAGCCTGACCCGTCAGGAGATGGACATTACCGCCCTTTAAGAATATCCTGAATGATATGTATAGCCGGGATATCCAAGAAGGTTTTGAGTGGTATCACAATCCGCTCCAGACAGGGAAAATTCTGTGGAGGAACACCGCCGTTGGGTTTGATGCGTGATCCGGAGGATAAAGGGCATCTCATTATCGACCCTGAGACAGCGCCAATCATCCGCAAAATCTATGACTATGCCCTTGACGGGCTGGGCTGCATGAGGATTTCCAAACGTCTGATGGAAGAAAAAATCCCCGTCACCCATGTGAAGTCCAACACAGAGCGCAAAGAGAATTATTACTATTGGGCTGGTTCCAGAATCAGCCATATCCTGAGAAATCCCTTTTATAAAGGTGCTCATCTGGTTTTTCGAACGCACCAGAAAGAGATTCGATCCAACACCTATGACATCATTCCCCGTGAGGAATGGGAAATCATTGAAAACTGTCATGAAGCAATCGTTTCCCCGGAAGAATGGGATAAGGTTCAGGAGCTAATCGACCGCAGACCACCAATTATGCAGGGAAATGCCTGCCCGTTTTACAACCTGTTCCACGGTATCATTTACTGTGCCACTTGTGGAAAGTCCATGCAGGTGCGGTATGAAAAGGTCGGGAGAACGAACAAAAATCGTTTCACTGGTGAGCAGCGAGAACCCATTGACAAGGCGTACTATATCTGCCAGACATATAACCGGCTTGGGAAAAACGCCTGCACCAGTCACAAGCTCGAAGCCAGAGATTTATACGACCTTGTGTTAAAAGACATTCAGGAGCTGGCAAAGACGGCCCTCAAAGATGCGGATGCCTTTTATCAGCGGCTGAGCAGCCGGATGGAACGCAGATATATGTCAGACGCTTCTCAGATGCAGAAAGAGCGTGAGCGACTGGAAGCCAGAAACCGTGAAATCGACGAGATGTTCCTGAACCTTTATACCGATAAAGCGAAAGGGATCCTTTCAGAACAGCGGTTTATGAAGCTGACTGCCATTATGGAACATGAGCAGGAAGAAAATCAGCACCGCTTGCAGGAACTGATGCGAATGCTTCAGCAGTCCGATGCTCAGGAAAGTGAAGTCCGCACCTTTATCCGGGAGATTCGGCAGTATGCCACCATTCAGAAATTGGATGAAACGGTGTTAAACCGCCTGATCAGCCGTATTCTGGTGGGTGAAGTCAGGAAAGTTGATGGGAAGAAGGTACAAGAAGTCAGGATTGTTTATAATTTTGTGGGGGAAATAGTATAACAGTAACTATAATCACATCTCAATAAAGCTGTAACACAGAACCCCGACTTCTTGAAACGCTATATTCTATGGGAACTCGGGGTTCGGATGTTGTTGTGGTATTTTTTGCTATGACTCGATTTATATAAAAAAGTGAGGAGAATGATAATGCCAGGAGTTACAAAGCACATTTTCAATCATGAAATCTGTGATATTTTATCGATGTTTAATTGTCAAATAAAGACGATAGAGCCTCTTTTACCTAAAGAATATTCAAGCGGTGATATCATAGCGTTATTAAAAGAATTCTATCCGCATGAGTGGCATTCTGTTGAAATCAAGTATGTTTATTATCAAACCAAAGACCGTTATATTAAAAGAAAATTCGGAAAAACAGATAACATGAAAGCACCGGAGGTGCTTTTAATGGACGCCTCTCGGTGCAAGAAAATTCTGTCAAAGGAATATCAGCGCATACATTGTAATAACTATACTGAAGAAAGTCGGGTTTTAGCCAGAGAAAATCTTTGGCTAAAAAGAAAACCAAAATTGAAAAAGTAAACCAAAAGATTGAAAAGGCATTGTCGAAAACTCAGCAAGTGACCCCTTTATAGATCAGTTAATTGGTTTTATGAAAGAAAAAATACAAGTCAAAAGATAGAAGATATATACTATTAGAGCTGAAAAAGTACTATAGTGATAAGATAATCCAGTTCTTTTCAAATTAAATGATACCGAATTAAATAAACAGCTTCGTTGGGAAGCGTTTTATCACTTGCAGAGTTTTAATTATCAGCCCAGAGCAAGACGACAAAATATATGCAGGTACACACCAAAAATAAAAGAGAAAAAGTTTCTTAAAGAGGTGTACCCGTTTGAAACATATGAAATCCCTCAGAATCCTAATGAACTTGAGTATAGAATAGAAAATTCAAAGGAGCAAAAAATCAAAGAATATGACTATTTTATATCCCATAGCAGTAAGGACAGCACCCATGTCCAGAAATTAATACGGGCTGAGAATCAAGACGGAAAGAACATATTTTGTGACTGGATTAATGATGTTGATTATTTAAAACGACATTTGCTATGCAAAGCCACATTAAAAGTACTCGAAAAACGGATGGAACAATCCAAGGCAATGATTTTTGTTGTATCGGAAAACTCACTCCATTCTATTTGGTGTAAATATGAATTGAATTATTTTACGGAATTAGGAAAGCCGATCTATTGTATTTCTAAAGAAGCTATAGATAGGAACCATTTCCATATTGAAGAAATGAATGATACATGGTTTTTAGATTCTGACTATAAGGCATTGGCTCTAATTGAAGGGGAAAGTATAAATGTGTAAAGGAGTTTTAAATTATGGAAAACAAGTACAAACATATGGATTATATACAGTCCGCAATATCAAGAATGGCATCGAATTCCTTTTACTTAAAAGGCTGGAATGTTACTATCATTGCAGCTATTGTGGCATTATCGTTTAAAGAGAGCGATTGGAGGATATATGCCTGTGCATTGGTTCTAAATGTTGTGTTTTGGTTTTTGGATGCGTATTATTTGAAGCAAGAGAAACTTTTCAGGGAATTATACAATAAGGTTTCACAGATAAGTGATGACAATTTGATTGACTTTTCTATGAATACAAGCGAGTTCAAAGAAAAAGTATCGGCAATTCCATGCATTATGATAAAAAACATCTCGATTACTCCGCTGTATCTTTCGATTTCCGTTGTCTTACTTGTCCTAATTCATATTGTTTGAGGAGGTTATTATGTTTTCAAAATTTAAATTAAATGATATTGTATATTCGGACTTCAAGGAATATGAATCTTCAGGGCAAGAATACTATGCCAAAATACAAACTGACATTCAAAGTAGCCTAAAAAGAATTTATAGGAATAGATGGAGTGATTGATGGTACCAAGTTACAGGAAAGCTGGTTCCCAACAAAGCAAAAATTTAGTGTATTTTTATCTCACTCACATGCCGATGAGAAATTAGCTGTTTCTATAGCTGGCTTTTAAAAAAGGAGCTCAACTTAAATACTTTTATAGATTCTTGTCTTTGGAGATATTCTAACGATTTATTGAGAGAAATAGACGAAATATTGTAGACATAGCAACGGTACATCTTTCGATTATGACAAAAGAAATTATTCTACCAGCCATGTTCATATGATGTTATCCATTGCGTTGTCCAGAATGATTGATAAGTGTGAATCTGTTTTTCTTGAACAGCGGAAATTCTATTTCAATAGCCGAAGAAATAAGCAAAGAGAGAACAGCCTCACCGTGGATATATAATGAATTATCTTTAGCTGATATGATCGAAATTCGACCTATCAACTGTTATAGAGATAAATTTTGCAATTTTCTCATAGAGCATATGATGCAGTCAATGAAAGTTCTTCTCTTCGGATCAAATATGAAGTTGACAAAATATTAAGAAACTTTATTTCTCTCTCTAAGTACGATTTAATAAGTTGTGCAAAAGAGTGGAGAGCAAACAAGAAGTCATTTCAAAGTGCACTGGATTATATTTACCTTTCAAAAATATAATTAAGCAGCGTGATATTCTGATTGGCTAATTCAAGATCTGTGTAAATTTATATATTTAAGATAACTTCCTTATAGTTGGGGAGTTATTTTTGCTCATTTTGAATTCACCACTTGACATTGTGGCAAAGAGACCTGGCCTCGGTGGATGAACCGTCTGTGCTGGATGGCGGTAAGTGCATCCTTGCAGCTGCGCGGTGGAGACCGTTCAAGTCAGATAAATATGATCTGACCCAGCATCCGAACTACAAGCTCACTGCCGGTGCTGATAAGAAAACACGTTCAGCATCGAGGCGTTTCTTGACCATCGGCTGAAACTCAAGCCCGGTGATAGAGTACGAAGTGCTTAATGCAGATCATGCCAAGTAAGTTCGTTCCGTGACGAAGATGTCATAGGTGCTGTTGGCAACAGAATAGAAGGGCGGCGAGCTGCCGTCTCATTGTAGCCAGGTTTCTGATTGGGATTGGAAATCTGGCTATATGTTTGCCCATTTGCAGGTGCAACATGCAGATGGAAAATCACTATTCATCAGCCCAATAAGGGCGCATCAAAACAAGGATAAAACACATTTATGGTTTCAGCGCAGTAACCGTTCTTCAGACTCGTTATCGCACTGGGTGCCGGTCTCGCATCTGGTTTTCATCAACCTGGAAGGCTACGGCAACGACAACCCTGCAAATGCTCATGTACGGTAAGGAAGCAAGCAACCGAAAACAAGAGACCGCCAGCACTACACTATTCCGAACCAAAGACAAAAGATAAGCATTGTGGGAAAATCTAAACTTTTGATTTTCCTACAATGCCAACTACGGCGGAATCCCTCCTCCTTATATCTTTCTGTATACATTGAATTTGTATTTAGTAAAATGCAGACAACACCACGGATCGGCTTTTGGTTGGACAATTCCCAAACACCACAGCAGACAGCAGAAAAGATTCTGAACGCTAGGAAGCCGGTATGATTGTTACATATAAGGGGAAGAAAAATTTCTTTTAGGTACTTGCTTTCCTAAAACTGATGTGATATAATAGCTTCATTCCAGAAAAGGAGTAAAAAATATGCGGCAAGGTATTCTTAAATAAAACTATAATCAAATAGTGGGAACAAAGGATTATGATAGTTCCTTTTGTGGGGGCTTGATTTTTTGTACCCAATTTAAGAATACTTTTGCCTTATCAATTTTGACATATCCAAAAAAACAGCAGTCACAAATAGGTGTATGCTGTATATGTATGTCCGCAAATTATAATCCCCAGTGGTAAAAGTATTTTACTGCTGGGGATTTTTGTGCCCTTTCGGGCTGTTGAAAGGGAGGACAATCACATGAAAATAATCAATATTGGCATTCTTGCCCATGTAGACGCTGGAAAGACGACCTTGACGGAGAGCCTGCTATATGCCAGCGGAGCCATTTCAGAACCGGGGAGCGTCGAAAAAGGGACAACGAGGACGGACACCATGTTTTTGGAGCGGCAGCGTGGGATTACCATTCAAGCGGCAGTCACTTCCTTCCAGTGGCACAGATGTAAAGTTAACATTGTGGATACGCCCGGCCACATGGATTTTTTGGCGGAGGTGTATCGCTCTTTGGCTGTTTTAGATGGGGCCATCTTGGTGATCTCCGCTAAAGATGGCGTGCAGGCCCAGACCCGTATTCTGTTCCATGCCCTGCGGAAAATGAACATTCCCACCGTTATCTTTATCAACAAGATCGACCAGGCTGGCGTTGATTTGCAGAGCGTGGTTCAGTCTGTTCGGGATAAGCTCCGCCGATATTATCATCAAGCAGACGGTGTCGCTGTCCCCGGAAATAGTCCTGGAGGAAAATACCGACATAGAAGCATGGGATGCGGTCATCGAAAATAACGATGAATTATTGGAAAAGTATATCGCAGGAGAACCAATCAGCCGGGAAAAACTTGCGCGGGAGGAACAGCAGCGGGTTCAAGACGCCTCCCTGTTCCCAGTCTATCATGGCAGCGCCAAAAATGGCCTTGGCATTCAACCGTTGATGGATGCGGTGACAGGGCTGTTCCAACCGATTGGGGAACAGGGGGGCGCCGCCCTATGCGGCAGCGTTTTCAAGGTTGAGTACACCGATTGCGGCCAGCGGCGTGTCTATCTACGGTTATACAGCGGAACGCTGCGCCTGCGGGATACGGTGGCCCTGGCCGGGAGAGAAAAGCTGAAAATCACAGAGATGCGTATTCCATCCAAAGGGGAAATTGTTCGGACAGACACCGCTTATCAGGGTGAAATTGTTATCCTTCCAGCGACAGCGTTAGGTTAAACGATGTATTAGGGGACCAAACCCGGCTCCCTCGTAAAAGGTGGCGCGAGGACCCCCTCCCCATGCTGCGGACGACGATTGCGCCGAAAACGGCAGCGCAAAGAGAACGGCTGCTGGACGCTCTTACGCAACTTGCGGATACTGACCCGCTTTTGCGTTGCGAAGTGGATTCCATGACCCATGAGATCATTCTTTCTTTTGGGCCGGGTGCAGTTGGAGGTTGTTTCCGCTTTGCTGTCGGAAAAATACAAGCTTGAAACAGTGGTAAAGGAACCCTCCGTCATTTATATGGAGCGGCCGCTCAAAGCAGCCAGCCACACCATCCATATCGAGGTGCCGCCCAACCCGTTTTGGGCATCCATAGGACTGTCTGTTACACCACTCTCGCTTGGCTCCGGTGTACAATACGAGAGCCGGGTTTCGCTGGGATACTTGAACCAGAGTTTTCAAAACGCTGTCAGGGATGGTATCCGTTACGGGCTGGAGCAGGGCTTGTTCGGCTGGAACGTAACGGACTGTAAGATTTGCTTTGAATACGGGCTTTATTACAGTCCGGTCAGCACGCCGGCGGACTTCCGCTCATTGGCCCCGATTGTATTGGAACAGGCATTGAAGGAATCGGGGACGCAGCTGCTGGAACCTAATCTCTCCTTCATCCTCTATGCGCCCCAGGAATACCTTTCCAGGGCTTATCATGATGCACCGAAATACTGTGCCACCATCGAAACGGCCCAGGTAAAAAAGGATGAAGTTGTCTTTACTGGCGAGATTCCCGCCCGCTATATACAGGCATACCGTACTGATCTGGCCTTTTACACCAACGGGCGGAGCGTGCCTTACAGAGCTGAAAGGATATCAGGCCGCTGTCGGTCAGCCGGTCATCCAGCCGCCGTCCAAACAGCCGCCTGGACAAGGTGCGCCATATGTTTCAGAAGGTAATGTAAAGATACATAATCGTCAAGACGGCAACAATCAGAAGTTATGGAGGGTAACAATGGAATATAGTAAGGAAGATTTAATGGAAGCAAAAAGCAAATTTGGGGAGGAGAGAACATGGGAACAGAGGAAAGTAAAAAATCTGGGAGGAGAACGCACAATTTTGGGATAATGCAATGGGTGACGAATCTAATGAATTTCACAGAGGTAGTGCGTCCCAAAGTAACGGAACTTCTATCTCCTAATCCTGCGGATTACATTTTGGATATTGCGTGTGGCAATGGAAATTATTCTTCGTATCTTGCACAAAGAGGCGCTTCGATTGTCGCTTTTGATTACAGCAAAAATGATAGAATTGGCTAAAAGACGGCAATCACAATATGCAAAACAAATTGAATTTTTTGTGGCGGATGCGACCGATAGAAAAAGTATATTAGAATTAAAAGAAATCGAGCCTTTACGAAAGCAGTTTCTAATATGGCAATTATGGATATTACGGATATTGAACCGCTTCTTATGGCTGTTTATGAACTGTTGGAGGAAAGCGGAATTTTGTCTTTGCAACGCAACACCCTTGTTTTGTCACGTTGACTGAAAATATATGACACCGCACAGTTACTATGATATAGCGATCGAAGGGCAGCCGGAGGAGCAGATTTATTATCATCGTTCCATACAAGATATTTTTAACCTTTGTTTTAGAGCTGGATTTGTCATTGATGGATTTTATGAAGAATGTTTTAAAACCAACAAAGAAATTCCTATGGTAATGATAGTAAGGCTTAAAAAGGTAAAACGTGATAGCTTAAAATAAATTCAAGTTTGTCGGGTAAATAGCAAAGCCAGTCGAGCCAGTCAACGGTCAAGATGAACGGCGCATATGCGCAGCCGTTGACAGCCCCGCCCGCTTTGCTGGTAGGCAATCAAGGGCGACAGCAAGTGCTGCCGCCCCGCACTATTATTCAGAAAATTTCCATGACCGACCAGATAGCCTATCAAGAATATATCCAGCGCAGGTACAACGCCTTTTGCAAGACTGTTATCCGCTGTGCCGCCTTGGACAAGATTTTGAAGCTTAAACGGCAATGGGAACGGCAAGCAAGTTTCCCTTGACTACTTGATGAATGAGAAGTTTGTCCAGCTTGCCGCGTCGGAGCCGGACGAGGAATACCCATTTACCGTCTGCGGTCAGACCGTCCTGCTCTGCAACGCCGCCCTTGCCGACGCGATCTCTGTTTTGCCGGAGCAGACGCGGGAAGAAATCCTGCGCTATTACTTTCTGCGCCAGCCGCAGCGCGTGATCGGCGCGTGTATTGGCCGGACACGCAGCACAGCGGGCGGCATATCCAGCTTGCCTTGCAACGGCTTCGGAAGGAAATGGGGTGAGCCGGTATGAGTAGACTTCTCCCCTATGAAACAATCCTCAAAGCCCGTGAGGGCGACCCAGAAGCCGTGAACGCTGTCCTGCTCCACTACGCCGGATATATCCGCTATTTCTCAAAAGTGAACGGGCAGGTCAACGCCGAGGTGGAGGACTATGTAAAGCAGCGGTTAATTGACTGTCAATTCAAGTTCCGGCTTGACGAACCACCGGACAAGTCATAAAAACTGAATATCAGCCGCTACCAGCGGCCAGCGAAAGCAGTAAGTCTGAAAAAGATTTGCTGCTTTTTGTTATCCGGCTCCGCTCCCGGCCATTTTGCCCCTGCCGGTTGTAGTAGTAAGCGAGGAGGGAATTTTTCTGCCCTGGTGTTTGGCATTTGGAGCATTTACCCGTAGTAGAGGGCAAAGAGAAAGGATTTCTCCAACACCGGGTAGAAACCACTGCGTCCGGTGTCATTTTAGCGAAAGCGGGCAGGAATGCCCTTTACAGGATTAGTAGTAGCAGAAAAAGAGAAACAAACTTTTGTGGTTGCAGTTTTCCAAAAAAGTGGCGGACGGAAGTGAGAGAAAGTTTGCAGTCACGGAGAGCAAGTTTCTACCACGGTGCCAAAATCCGCAATTCTGCAGTTTTGCCCCTCGCGGGAAACTTGTTGGGGAGTGCCTTCCCCAAACCCTGCTCATGCGCCCTTACGGGCGAGAAAGGAGGTCACACCATGCGAAAGAAATACAACACGCCCCACCGCAGCCGCGTTGTGAAAACCCGGCTGTCCGAAGATGAGTATGCCGACTTCACAGCGCGGCTTGCGCCCTATGGTATCAGCCAGTCCGAATTTCTCCGGCAGGCGATACGGCGGGCGACCATACGCCCGGTTGTCCATGTGTCGTCGGTCAATGACGAGTTGCTTTCCGCTGTCGGGAAGCTGACAGCCGAGTACGGCAGGATCGGCGGCAACCTCAATCAGATTGCCCGGTATCTGAACGAATACGGCGTACCCTACAACACCCTTTCCGGCGAGGTACGCGCCGCCATATCCGACCTTGCCGTCCTCAAGTATGAAGTCCTCAAGAAAGTAGGTGACGCGGTTGGCAACACTCAAACATATCAACTCTAAAAACGCCGACTACGGAGCCGCCGAGCAATATCTTCTCTTTGAGCATGACGAGTTTACCATGAAGCCCGTCCTTGATGAAACCGGCAGGCTTATCCCCCGCGAGGACTACCGGCTGTCCACGCTGAACTGCGGCGGGGAGGATTTTGCCGTTGCGTGTATGCGGGCCAATCTCCGCTATCAGAAAAACCAGCGGCGGGAAGATGTGAAAAGCCACCACTACATCATCAGCTTTGACCCGCGGGACGGGCCGGACAACGGCCTGACCGTAGACCGGGCGCAGGCGTTGGGGGAACAATTCTGTAAAGAGCATTTTCCCGGCCACCAGGCCCTTGTCTGCACCCACCCGGACGGGCATAACCACAGCGGCAACATTCATGTGCATATCGTCATAAACAGCCTGCGGATTGAGGAAGTGCCGTTCCTGCCCTACATGGACAGGCCGGCCGATACGAAAGTCGGCTGCAAGCACCGATGTACCGACGCTGCCCTGCGCTACTTCAAATCCGAAGTCATGGAGATGTGCCACCGGGAGGGGCTTTACCAAATCGACCTCTTGAACGGCAGCAAGAACCGCGTCACAGACCGGGAGTATTGGGCGCAGAAAAAGGGACAGGCCGCGCTGGACAAGCAGAACGCCCCCATGATTGCCGATAGTATCACGCCCCGGCAGACCAAGTTTGAAACGAACAAGGAAAAGCTGCGGCAGACCATACGGAAAGCCCTTGCCACCGCCGCCACGACTCTCTTTGCTGCAGGAGGGTGGACCGTCAAGTTTCCTAAGGACAGCCAATTACCGCCCGGAAGCTGGGCGACGATTTTGACCGCGCCGCTGTCTTTGCCGTTTTAGAGCAAAACGCCGCCAGAGCAGCCGAAGCGCCAGCCAGATCCCCCGATCCCCCACGCACCATAAAAGACCGCTTGCAGGTTGCCAGAGCCGAGATAGCCGCCCCGAAACAGGACGGAGTGCAGCGGCTTGTGGACATTGAGCAGAAAATGGCCGAGGGCAAAGGCCGGGGCTATGAACGCTGGGCGAAGATACACAATCTGAAGCAGGCCGCCAAAACGCTGTCCGTCTACCAGCAGTACGGCTTTACTTCCCCGGAGCAGTTAGAAGCCGCCGTTGATACCGCCTATCAGAAAATGCGCCAGACCAGCGGCGAACTGAAAGCACTGGAAACGAAGCTGCAAGGGAAAAAGGAGTTGCAGCGGCAGGTGTTGGCCTACGCCCAGACCAAGGCCGCCCGCGACGGGCTGCGGGCACAGAAATCCGAGAAAGCCCGCGCCGCATACCGGCAGGCCCATGAGAGCGATTTTATCATAGCCGACGCAGCCGCCCGGTATTTCAAGGCGCATGGCATTACCAAGCTGCCCGCCCGGAAAGCGTTGCAGGCCGAGATCGAGCAGCTTATCTCCGAGAAAGACGGCCTGTATAACACCTATCACGAACAGAAACAGCGGTTCAAGGAGTTGCAGACCGTCAAGCGGAACATCGACCAGATTTTGCGCCGGGACGAGCCGCACCGCAGAAAGGAGCAGAGCCATGAGCGATAAGCTGCCCCACATGGACTACCGCCAGCACCGGCGGGCGCGGCGGCTGGTGCATGAGTGCTGTAACTACGATGAGGGGAACTGCCTGCTATTAGACGACGGGGAGCCTTGCGTGTGCGTCCAGAGCATTTCCTTTTCCCTCATGTGCCACTGGTTCCGTGTGGCTGTCCTGCCCCTTGACGGGGAGCTGGCCGCAGCCCTCTTGTGCCGGGGGAGCCGGAAACGGTGTGCCGTCTGCGGGGCGGCCTTTGTCCCCAAATCCAACCGGGGAAAATACTGCCCCGACTGCGCCGGGCGCATGAAGAAAATCAAAGCCGCCGAGAGAAAGCGGAAACAAAGGCAGAGATGTCACGCTTTAGAGCCTTTCAAACCCGCATAAATCAAGGCTTTTTTCGTGGGTGTCAAAGGGTACGCGATACATTTATCCTTTTCCCCCGGAAACGGCGTTTTAATGCGTGACAATACGCCAAAATCAACCCGAACACAGGGAGGTGATCCTATCGCTGATTATATCAGGGCAGACACGCGGCTGCCCGCCTATCTGCCGTATCCCCGTTTCCTGCTGAAAATGGAGATTTCACAGACCGCCAAGCTGCTGTATTCGCTGCTGTTAGACCGTTCCACCCTCTCCCAGAAAAACAAGTGGCTGGACGACGAGGGCAGGATTTATATTATCTATCCCATCGCGGAGATAGCAGAAATACTGGATAAAGGCAGCACCACCATCAAGGGGGCGCTTAATGAACTGGACACGGCGGGGCTGTTGGAACGGGAACGGGGCGGCTTCTCCGCACCGAACCGGCTTTATGTCAAAGTACCGCCAGTGCCACAGGTACAGTTTTCAGACCAACTGATGGCCGGAAGTCCGCCCCTCATAGAGCCGGAAAACCGTCCTACTGATGGTCAGAAAACCGACCTTATGACGGTCGGAAAACCGACCCCTAACAACCTTACTATAAACAACCTTACAGAGAGCCAAACAAAGGGAGTGAGTGGGGGGCCGTCCGCGCCCTATGGCCGATATGGAAATATTTTTCTGTCACAGACCGAATACGACGAGTTGCAGGCAGAGTACCCTGACAGACTGGAACGGCTCATTGAGGAAATGAGCCGCTACCTTGCCGCCAACGGGAGAACCTACCAGAACTATGCCGCCGCCCTGCGGATATGGGCGGGGAACGACAAAAAGGAAGCCCCTAAAAAGGGCATACCAGACTACTCATGCAAGGAGGGCGAGAGTTTATGAAGAACGAAATCAACGCGGTTTTGGAGAATATGACGGCCACCATCCCGGAGCCGGAGGACTACACCGGCGAGGACGGTTTACTGTACTGCGGCAAGTGCCGCAAGCCGAAAGAAGCCTATTTTGCGCCGGATAAGGCCGCTATCTTCGGGCGCGACCGCCACCCGGCAGAGTGCGACTGCCAGAGAACCGCCCGCGAGGAACGGGAAGCCGCCGAAAAGCGGCGCAGACACCTTGACACCGTGGAAGAACTGAAACGCCGGGGCTTTACCGACCCCACCATGCGGGACTGGACTTTTGAAAACGACAACGGCAGGAACCCCCAGACCGGGATTGCCCGCCGGTATGTGGAGCATTGGGAAGATATGCGGACAGACAATATCGGCTGCCTGTTCTGGGGCGGCGTAGGCACCGGCAAAAGCTACCTTGCAGGCTGTATCGCAAACGCCCTCATGGAGAAAGAAATCCCCGTCCACATGACGAACTTTGCCCTTATCCTCAATGACCTTGCCGCCAGCTTTGAGGGGCGCAACGAGTACATTTCCCGCCTTTGTCGCTATCCGCTGCTTATCCTTGACGACTTCGGCATGGAGCGCGGGACGGAATACGGGCTGGAACAGGTTTTCAATGTGATTGACAGCCGTTACCGCAGCGGCAAGCCGCTGATCGTCACGACCAACCTCACGCTGGACGACCTGCACAACCCGGAGGACACCGCCCATTCCCGGATTTATGACCGCCTGCTTTCCATGTGCGTCCCGGTACGCTTTACCGGCGACAACTTCCGGCAGGAAACCGCCAAGCGGAAAATGGAGAGCATGAAGAAACTGATTACCGACTGAAAGGAGTATTGCCTATGGCAGATAACAAGCAGCACGACACCCGCACCACCCGCCGCCCCGACTGCGTGACGGAAATCCGCATGGGCAATTCCGTCCTTGTCGTGTCCGGCTATTTCAAGAAAGACACCACAACCACAGCCGCCGACAAAATGGCGCGGGTACTGGAAGCGGAAGCCGCTGCTACACAGGAGCCGACTTATCCGGCGTGAACCGGGGCATGGAAAAGCGGCCATGCCAGGGAGCATGACCGCTGGAACGAAAATCGGAAGTGCTTTAGCAATTCTTAATCTCATTCTCTATAAAATAATTTGCAATTTCAAAGGCTTTTATTCTTCTCTTTGCCAATGTGATTTGTGATTTATAACGCTCGGAATTATCCTTTGATTCAAATGTTTTTACTGTTTCTCTTAGCTTGTGCAGAGTTGAATCAATTTGCCTTTTGGCCGCGGTTAATTCATCTATTGTATACTTCATGTTTTCTCCTTTAACTTCTGATTTTTTTGTTAAATCAGAGTATACCACGGAGTTATGAACTTTTCTACTGCAAATATGGGACGACAACCCATACCATAAAAATCGGAAAATTGAAAAGCTGTAAAGAAGCAAATTTAACGCTTTTGCCGCTGTACAGCCCCCGCCGTTCCGTGGTACAATGAAACCACGGAATAGTGGGGCTGGCTGTCGGAAACGGAGGATTTTATGTTAAGACAAGCCACCCAAAACCTCATTACCGCCCTTTATCCGAGATTGTCCCACGAGGATGAATTGCAAGGCGAGAGTAATTCCATATCGAACCAAAAAAGGATACTCGAAACCTACGCAAAACAGAACGGCTTTACCAATCTGCGCTGGTACACCGACGACGGTTTTTCCGGCGCGAACTTCCAGCGGCCCGGATTTCAAGCCATGCTTGCAGACATTGAAGCCGGGAAAGTGGGTACGGTCATCGTCAAGGACATGAGCCGGTTAGGGCGAAACTACTTGCAGGTGGGGTTTTACACGGAAATGCTGTTCCCTCAAAAGGGTGTGCGTTTTATCGCTGTCAACGATAATGTGGACAGCGCAAACGGCGGCATGGACAACGATTTTACCCCGCTGCGAAATCTGTTCAACGAATGGCTGGTGAGAGATACGAGCAAGAAAATCAAGGCAGTAAAAAGGTCAAAAGGCATGAGCGGCAAGCCCGTTACCAGCAAGCCGGTTTACGGCTATGTGATGGACGAGGACGAAAACTTCATCATAGACGAGGAAGCCGCCCCGGTGGTACAGCAGATTTACCAGCTTTGCCTTGCCGGGAACGGCCCGACCAAGATTGCCCGTATGCTGACGGAGCAGCAAATCCCCACGCCGGGGACGCTGGAATATCAGCGGACAGGCAGCACCCGCCGTTACCACCCCGGCTATGAGTGCAAGTGGGCGACCAACACCGTCGTTCATATCCTCGAAAACCGAGAGTACACCGGATGTCTGGTGAACTTCAAGACGGAAAAGCCCTCTTACAAGGTCAAGCACAGCGTAGAGAACCCCATTGAGAAGCAGGCCATTTTTGAGAACCACCATGAGCCGCCGATCGACATGGAAACATGGGAGCGTGTGCAGGAGTTACGCAAGCAGCGCAAACGCCCGAACCGCTATGATGAAGTGGGGCTGTTCTCTGGGATTTTATTCTGCGCCGACTGCGGCCATGTGCTGTATCAGCAGCGGTATCAGAACAAAGACCGCAAGCAGGACTGTTACATCTGCGGCAGCTACAAGAAGCGCACCCGCACCCGCGACTGTACGGCGCACTTTATCCGCACCGACCTGTTGACCGCCGGTGTCCTGGCAAATCTTCGGCAAGTGACCGAATACGCAGCCAAGCATGAGAGCCGGTTTGTGAAACTGCTTGTCCAGCAGAACGAGATCGGCGGCAAGCGAAAGACCGCCGCAGCCACCAAGCAGCTTGAACAGGCACAGGAACGCATTGCCGAAGTGAGCCGGATTATCAAGCGGCTGTATGAGGACAATGTAAACGGCAAAATCAGCGACGTTTCATGGAACTGTCGGCTGATTATGAAGCCGAGCAAGCTGAACTGAAAAAGAGAGCCGCAGCCCTGCAAGCTGAACTGGACAAGTCGCAGGCCGCCACCGTCAACGCCGAGAAATTCATGGGCATTGTCCGCAAGCACCTTGCCTTTGAAGAACTGACCCCCACCCTGTTGCGGGAAATGGTAGAGAAAATCGTGGTGCATGAGTGCAGTTACGACGAGAACGGCACCCGCAGGCAGGACATTGAGATTTATTACAGCTTTGTCGGCAAGATTGACTTGCCCGAATAACCGCCCGACCTATCCGACACAATGGCCAAGTGCCGGATAGGAACGGCAAAATTTTTTACACTTCTAATGCTTCTTTATCACACATTAGCAAAGTCTCAGGGTATCAAGCAGTTTATGGCTAATTAAAGGGAACAAAAAAGAAAGGAAAACACAATCCAGACGGTATCAGCGGCAGGATACAAGAATAAATTGTGATTACACAAGATTGGTGCTATAATAAGAGAAAAGTTCCTGCCGGGGCAGCCGCCCCGGTGGTATGGATAGGAAGGCAGGAAAGCAATATGCACATCAGCTATAAACCACTCTGGCACACACTGTTAGAGCGTGATATGAGGAAAGAAGATTTAAGGCTTGCCGCCGGTATGACAACGAATATGATTGCCAACATGAGCAAAGAGGGAAAGCACATCAGCATGGACACATTAGCCCGTATCTGTGAAACGCTGAATTGTGAGATTACCGATGTGATTGAGTTAGTACCAGACGAGCCTGCTTCCACAGGAGGTAAGGAACATGAGAGAATTGAAACCAAGAATAACAGAAAACGGAATTGATTATATCCTTGTCGGAGATTACTACATCCCAGACTTGAAACTGCCGGAAGAACACCGCCCCATCGGAAAGTATGGACGGATACACCGGGAATATTTAAGGGAAGCCCACCCAGCCAGATTGAACACATTGACACTGACAGGGGAGTTATGGACATATCTTGCAGACCTGAACGAACAGGCACAGGAACGGTTAGATACTATCATGGAGCAGATGAAAGCCACCGAGGGCGTGACAGAGGAATTAAAGCGAACTCAACAAATGGAATGGGTGCGGCGTTGTAATAATATCCACAACCGGGCAGAAGAAATTGTTTTGCAAGAGATGATTTATTCATAACGGTATGGTAGAATGATTATGACAAATTAGAAGTTGTAAAGGAGACTTTGTATGGGTAGAAAAGAAATAACAACAAAAGAAGATTTAATGAAAGTAATAGAATTATTCGAAAATACTGGAATTACATACTGGTTGGATGGCGGATGGGGTGTAGATATTTTAGCTGGTAAACAAACAAGAATTCATAGAGATATAGATATAAATTTTGATGCTCAACATACGGAAAAATTGTTAAATGTGCTTTTGAATCTGGGCTATAAAATTGATACAGACTGGAAACCGGTTAGAATAGAGTTATATAGTGATGAACTTGGTTACTTAGACATTCACCCGTTCGTTTTAAATGAGGACGGAACTTCAAAACAAGCTGATTTAGAGGGTGGATGGTATGAGTTTGAAAAAGATTACTTTGGTAGTGTTTTTTTTGAAGGCAAAACAATTCCTTGTATATCTTTAAAAGGCCAAAAAGTTTTCCATTCAGGTTATGAATTAAGAGATAAAGATAAGCATGATATTTCAATTCTTGAAAGTTTATCAAAATAACATCGCTGTAATTTCTAAGATAAATTCCACTTTATCGCTTTGAAATTTTAACTGAATAACCACAGCACAAACCGCTGCTACATGGAAGGCACCCCAACCATGCAACAGCGGTTTTTTTTTACCGTTTTTTCCTCTGGCTGATAGGCGTTCCCATTTTCTTTGATTTTTTGAGAATCCGAATCAGCCAGCGAAATTCTTCGTCTGACAGATTTTTATAGTTGATACCAAGCTGCTTGCAGTAAAGGACAACCAGCTTTTCATCCCGGCTGCCCTTGAAATTTTCGACTGCTTCGAGATTTTCTTTCAGTTCATCGGCAACGGTGGTCTGGGGTGCACTCTCACTGTCCTTTTTGTGGGCTTCCCGAATATCCCGGATAATCAGGTTGAGGTCATCCAGAACCATGTGACTGAAATACTCATCATCACTGATATGGGCGGCTTGCAGCACTTTCAAATGCGGGTCATCTTCGCCTGGGCGATACCGTTCAATGATTTCATGCCGGACGGTATCGACAAGTGCATTGAGGTTTTGAATCTGCATGGTAGCAATCCCGTCCACATAAATCTCAATGTCTGCAAGAAACTTGATGAAATCTTTATGTGTAGCAAGTTCGCAGAGCAGACGGTTGTTAATCCGACCGCTTTTCAGCAGTGCCACCATCTCATCACTCAAATGCAGCTCCGTCAATGGTGTGTTGATCTGCTCCCTGTTCTCTGTCCGGCACAGTAGATAATCGACAGAGACCCCATAGAAGTCTGCCAGCGTGATAAGGTTGCCATGATTGATTTCCTTAAAATCCTCTTTTTCATAACTTCCAAGAGCTGATTTTGAAATGCCTGTCAGCTTTGATAGTTCTTCCAGATTTAAGCCTTTGTCCTTGCGGAGTTCCCAAAGGCGTTCCTGTATGCTTGTTGCTCCTTTCATGGGCGCACGCTCCTTTCCAATGGTTTCATTGCTGCCGCTTATCTGGATTATATCACACTTTCCGCAATCGTGGAAATTTCTGATTTTTACCCCTAATTCCTACTTTGTGGACATACGGCACAGGGCACAAAAATGTTCTATGATACAGGTAGTTCATCGATGGATTATTCCAATCGAATGACCAGCCTGTGTGGGATATGCTTCCCCGGCGATGTAGTGCCATGACTTTTGGCAGGGATGTGGAGGAACCCTGACCGAAACGAGCATACCAAAGGGAGCGATACGCCGCTGTGAGATTCAGGGGAGGAACGACACCGGGGAGAACTGGCGAACTGACACCGAAATGATACCGAAACACGACAATCTGATAGGGGGATAGTCTACCCTATCGCTGATACTTCGGGAGATTTTAAGCGGCTCTATGGCTGTAATTTTGCCGAAAATCGCCCCGAAACCATACACGAAAACGGGAGGAAGCGCAATATGCCGAGAATGAGCAAAAAGAGGAAGCATGAGCTTTCCTTTTTACCTCAATGACCGGGGGCGTGTCACTTACAACGAATTATGCCGGAAATGCCAGCATGGGTGCAGGCAGAGCTTCCGGGCGGTTGTGATTGACTGCCCCCGTTATTTATCAAGAGCAAAGAAAGGAGGAACACACCGAATGAATTTTGAATTTATGACGATAGACACACCATTGCCGCCCTGTATGGCTTTTCCAAGAGCGTTGACAGGGTTTCCAATCAGCAGCACCGCAAAGGTCATGTACTGCCGGATGCTGGACGCTATGCTATCCAATGGGCAGGAGGACGAGAACGGAATCCTGTTTGTCTGCTTCCCTGTCACAGCCATTGCCGCAGTCCTGTCCCGCAGCTCTATGACGGTCAAGCGTTCTTTGAATGAACTGGAAAACGCCGGACTTATCATGCGGGTGCGTCAGGGCGTGGGAGAACCAAATAGGATTTATGTGCTGATACCGGGAAAGGAGGACGCTGCCCTTGCCTGATACCTCAAAGCTGGAAAAGCTCAACCAGGAGTTGGAAAAGAGTGAAAAGAAACTGCGGAAAGCTATTAATGATGAAAAGGCATTGCAGCACCAGCTAAAGCAGCTTACCCGAAAAGGAACGGACACACCGGCTCTGTACTCGTGGCGGTATGCTGGAAAGTTTTCTGCAAGAGCCGGAACGCCTGACAGATGATGATGTCATGCTGTTGTTGAAACTCATTTTTCACAGGCAGGATACGCAGGAACTATTGAAAAAACTGCTGGAACGGGAGAATCCGGAAACCCCTTAGTTTACTAAGGGCGCAATTATACACCACCCAGAGGTTGGTGCATTGCGTTCTCCGAAGGCTCCTCGCCGGAGGGCTGTGATTTTCCGCAGTCATGGTCTGCTCCAAATCAAACAGGGGACGCTACGCTTCCCCTGCGCTGGCTGCCGCCAGCTACCCTTTTGTGGACTTGCCATCTGGGGACACCTTGCGTTGCAAGCTGTTCCCAGCCGACAAGTTTCATAAAATATGCTATCTTTTCGATAATATGAAGTATAATGAAGTCAGTAATAAATCAGGAATTTGAGGTCAAGGCTTAAACGGGAGGTTTATATGAAAAAATACCAATGTCCTTGCTGCGGATAAGTATTAGTGTGTTCGTATTGATACTGATATGGACGGTTTATTATTATGCAATGCAGTACACAGGAGGATTTGCAGACTTAGGACTCTATTGTTTGTGGATTGTATTGATTATGTATCGTATTTATCGTGAAAAGAACTATTGACTTTTTTGAAAAACAAAAATCGTAAAATCTTCAAGTTTGCCACCCACACATCGGGTCAACTTGTCCCGAACTTTTACAACTAAATACCCGCCGCTTACACAGCGGCACACCGAGCAGGAAATCTGAAAAAGATCTCCTGCTTTTTTTCTGCCAAAAATGAGGTGGTAAAACTCCACCCCATCCACCAAGCATAGAAAGGAGGGACACAAAATGCCCTGTCCACACAACGAAATCTCGATTGTTCAGCGCAGCCAGCGACAGTTCTGCGGTTGCCGCCGCTGCCTGCTTACCAGAGCGGCGAAAAGCTGTTCTGTGAATACGACCAGGAAGTGAAGCACTACCCGGAAAAGCGTGGTATCGTCCACAATGAAATCCTTCTTCCGGCAAATGCCCCACAGAAGTATGCAGACCGCAATACCCTTATGGAACGCCGCCGAAGCGGTGGAGAAACAATGGAACTCCCAGCTTGCAAGGAGGTGGGTGCTTACCATCCCCAGAGAGATACCGCCTGACCAATATGCTGTCCTTGTACGGGAGTTTTGTGAGCAGCAGTTTGTTTCCAAAGGCATGATTGCTGATTTTGCAATCCATGACCCCCATCCGCCGGGACACAATCCCCACGCCCATGTCCTGCTCACTATGAGGGCAATGGACGAACATGGGAAATGGCTTCCCAAGAGCCGCAAGGTTTATGACCTTGATGAGAGCGGAGAACGGATAAAACTTCCGTCCGGCAGATGGAAAAGCCACAAGGAGGATACGGTTGACTGGAACGACCAGAAGTATTGTGAAATCTGGCGGCATGAATGGGAGGTCATCCAGAACCGCTATCTGGAAGCCAATGACCGCCCGGAGCGTGTGGACTTGCGTTCCTATGCCAGACAGGGGCTTGATATAGTCCCTACTGTCCATGAGGGAGCTGCTGTCCAGCAGATGGAAAAGCGGGGTATCCAGACGAATATCGGAAACCGGGAAATCAAAGCCGCCAACAGTCTGATGCAGTCCATTCGGCAGCTTATTCAAAACCTCAAAGGCTGGATTACCGAACTGGGCGAAAAACGGAAAGAGCTGCTTGCACAAAAAACGGCGGAGGAAGCAACACTTCTTCCCAATCTGCTGATGAAGTATATGGCGATACGAAAAGAAGAACGGAGGGACTGGACAAGGGCTGGACAGAACCGGGGGACTTCACAGGACTTAAAGGCAGTCAGCGAAGCACTGTCCTATCTCCGGCAAAAGGGGCTTTCCACTGTGGAGGACTTAGAAGCATTTCTGGAATCTTCCGGGAAATCAGCCGCAGATTACCGCAATCAGATGAAGCCAAAGGAAGCCCGCAGCAAAGTGATTGACGGGATTCTTGCCAGCCGGACAGACTGCAAAGAATGTAAGCCTGTCTATGAGAAATACCAGAAGATATTTTTTAAGAAAACAAAGGAGAAATTCAAACAGGAACACCCGGAGGTTGCCCGGTATGAGAAAGCCACCGCCTACCTTGCCAAACACCCGGACGATAAGGATAGCACCCAAAAGGAGCTGCAAGAGGAGCAGGAAACACTTCTCAGCGAAATTGCAGAACTGAAAGTACCGCTGATCGAGGTACAGGAGGATTTGAAGAAGCTGCGGGACATCCGCTACTGGGTACGGAAAGCCACACCCGGCACAGAAGAAAGCAAAGAGCCGCCCAAGAAGCAGTCCCTCAAGGAAGTCTTGCAGGATAAGGCAGACGAGAAAAAACCACAAAGAACTGCCTCGGCACAGGCGAAACACAGACAACAGGATATGGAACTTTAACAGGCACTTGCCATTTTCAATCAGAGAATGTCAGGTGCTTTTCTTATTTTTAAGGAGGGATAGATTTGAATGTATTTGAAGCTGTGAAGCAGTCCGTTACAACAAGACAGGCTGCGGAGCATTATGGAATCCATGTAGGTCGGAACGGGATGGCTTGTTGCCCGTTCCATAACGATAAAACCCCAAGCATGAAGCTGGATCGGCGTTACCACTGCTTCGGCTGCGGTACTGACGGGGATGTGATTGATTTTACCGCCGCCCTGTATGGGCTGGGAAAGAAAGAAGCCGCCGTACAACTGGCACAGGACTTTGGAATTTCCTATGAGGACTGGAAAGCCGCCGGGAAAGGTAAAAAAGCCCAAGCCCCGGCAGAAATCCCCGGAGGAACAGTTTCAGGAAGCAAAGAACCGCTGCTCCCGTATCCTTGCCGATTATCTCCACCTGCTTCGGGCATGGAGAACGGAATATGTCCCGCACTCCCCGGAGGAAGCCTTTCATCCCCGGTTTGTGGAAGCCTTACAGAAGCAAGCCCAAGTGGAATATCTGCTGGATGTGCTGCTGTTCGGGGAGACAGAGGAAAAAGCGGCTTTGATTACGGACTACGGAAAGGATGTGATACAGCTTGAACAACGAATGGCAGAGTTTGCAGCCGCAGACGCAGCAAGAACTAAAAAACACCATGAACGCCATGCAGCTGCCACAGAGCGTTGAGGAAATCAAGGCGGGGCTGGAAACTACCGAGAAAGGCGGTGTCCGTCAGAGCATACGGAACTGCCTGACCGTATTCCAGCGTGACCCTCTGCTTTCCGGGGCTATCGCATACAACATCCTGACCGACCGCAAGGACATCATAAAGCCCATCGGTTTTCACAGGGAAAGCACCGCCCTGAACGATACGGACATGAAGTATCTGCTTCTTTATCTGGAAGAAACCTATGGGCTT